>Ga0210122_1000004_pt1 | contig 63896 bp, 50 predicted proteins | sample Muzzi_CordB_D2_FD_185530 | JGI IMG/M metagenome (GOLD analysis project Ga0210122, IMG submission 185530) | Wetland microbial communities from San Francisco Bay, California, USA, that impact long-term carbon sequestration - Muzzi_CordB_D2 (SPAdes) | ecosystem: Environmental > Aquatic > Marine >... | reverse complement strand
CCATGGCGAGGCCATTGCTGGCGGATGCGGAATTCGTCAAGAAGGCCCGGCAGGGCCGCCCGCAGGAGATCAATATCTGTATTGCCTGCAACCAGGCCTGCCTGGACCATACCTTCGAGCGCAAAATCTGCAGTTGCCTGGTGAACCCCCGCGCCTGCCGCGAAACCGAGCTCAACTACCTGCCCGCCGCGCAGCCCAGGAAAATCGCCGTGGTCGGTGCCGGGCCGGCCGGTCTGGCCTGCGCGTCGGTCGCCGCCCGGCGGGGTCACCGGGTCAGCCTGTTCGAACAGAGCGCCCGCATCGGCGGCCAGTTCAACATGGCGAAAAAGATACCGGGAAAGGAGGAGTTCGAAGCCAGCCTGGCGTATTTCGAGAACGAGGTGGGGCGCACGGGCGTTGAATTGCATCTCGGCAGGCGCGTGGGTGTTGCGGACCTGTCCGGTTTCGATGACGTCGTCGTGGCCTGCGGTGTCCACCCGCGCCGGATCGACATACCGGGTGCCGATCACCCGAGCGTGCTGGACTACGTCGACGTACTCGAAAACGGCGCCGAGTGTGGCCGCCGCGTCGCCATCATCGGTGCCGGCGGTATCGGCTTCGACGTTGCCGAATACCTGGGCCGCGACCCGGAGGCGCCCTCGAGCAGCAGGTCGCCCGAGGCCTTCGCAAGGGAGTGGGGAATCGACCGGAGCCTGACGGCCCGCGGCGGCGTCGAGGGCGTACAGGCCCGGCCACCCAAACCGGCGCGCGAAATCTGGCTGTTACAGCGCAAGGCCGGCAAACCCGGCAAGTCGCTCGGCAAGACCACCGGCTGGATACACCGTATGGGTTTGCGCCACCTCGGTGTCAGGATGCTCGCCAACGTGCGCTACGAGCGCATCGACGATGAGGGTCTGCACATCAGTATCGACGGGACACCGCAACTGCTGAGTGTCGATCATGTCGTCGTCTGCGCCGGTCAGCACAGCAACCGGGAACTGGCGGACGAACTGGCGGCCAACGGCGTTGCCTGCCACTTGATCGGCGGAGCCAAGGCAGCCGCGGAACTGGACGCAAAGACGGCCATTCGCCAGGGCGCCGAACTCGCCGCCGCACTGTGACCCCGGTCACCCGCGCGGGCGTGAGCCGGTGTTGATCAGGCCGCGCGGGGCAGCGCCAGGTGCAAAACCAGCCCACCCAGCAGGGCCGAGGCCAGCGACCCGCCGATGACGCCGATCTTGACTGCGGCTTCCTGCGCAAAAGCCGCTTGTTCAAAGGCCAGGCTGCCGATGAACAGGCTCATCGTGAAGCCCACGCCGCAGATCAGGGCGATACCGTAAAGCATCGCCCAGTTGGCGCCCTCCGGCATCTTTGCAATACGCAGCTTGATGGCCAGGGCGGTCATGGCGAATACGCCCAACTGCTTGCCCGCCAGCAGCCCCAGCAGGATACCCAATGAAACCGGTCCCGTCAGCGCTGGATCGTTCAGACCCGGCAGCGATACGCCGGCATTGGCAAAAGCGAAGACCGGCAGGATGCCGAATGCGACCCAGGGATGAAGAATGTGTTCGAGGTGCCTCGCCGGCGAGTGATCGTTGCGGCGCTCCAGCGGTATGAACATGGCGACGGCCACTCCTGCCAGCGTTGCATGGACGCCGGATTTGAGTACGAAGAACCAGATCAGGATACCGGTCAGCAGGTAGGCGGCCAGGCTTCTTACGCCGAAGCGGTTGAGAAAGAACAGCACCGCGATGCCGCCGGCCGCGGCCGCCAGCGAAGCGACACTCAGGTCGGCGGAATAGAAGACCGCGATGATGACGATGGCCGCCAGGTCGTCGACGATGGCGACGGTCGTCAGGAACAGCTTCAGGCTGGCGGGTACGCGCTTGCCAAACAGGGTCAGTACCGCCAATGCAAAGGCGATGTCCGTAGCCGTTGGGATGGCCCAGCCGTCCTGACCTGAAGGGTTGTCGCGGTTGATAAACAAATAGATCAACGCCGGCACCAGCAGGCCGCCCAGCGCGGCGATTACCGGCAACACCACCCCGCTCGCGCTGGACAGTTCGCCTTCGAGTACCTCGCGTTTCAGTTCGAGCGCGACCAGCATAAAGAACACGGCCATCAGGCCATCGTTGATCCACAGCAACAACGGCTTGCTGACACCGATCTCCTCGATGGAGATGGTCAGCTTCAGACCCAGTATCTCGTGGTAGTAGTCCGAGACAGGCAGGTTCGCCAATACCAAGGCCATTAGCGCCGCGCCGACGAGCAGCAGTCCGGCGGCGGACTCCAGCCGCAGAAACTCCCGCCAGGCGTCGATGACGGTTTTGCCGACTTGTTCAGGCATGGTTTGTCAGCTCCTTGTGCCGCTTGGAGAAGGTCTTGCTGCGGAGATTATAATTGAAGAATTGTTAAACACGAAATATACTTCACTAAAGTAGTGTTGCTCCTTGGCGGACGATGAATAACTGGACACTTTTCAGCAATCATGGCCATGTGCTCGTCTGCCTGGCACAGGACAACGGCGCGCGTCTGCGGGATGTGGCGGCCGCGGTAGGCATTACCGAAAGGGCCGTGCAGAAAATCGTCCGTGACCTGCAGGACAGCGGAATGATCAGCGTGCAGAAACGCGGCCGCAGAAACTGGTACCGGATCCACGAGAACGTACATTTGCGTCACGCGCTGGAAGCGCACTGCCGGTTGGATGAACTCTTGCGGCTGGTCGGCGGCGAAGAGCGCCCGCAAGCGGAGGCCGTGTCAGGCCCGTCTGCAGGTTCCGGCACCGTTGCTCCCGCGCGCCCCCGGGCCGCGGCCCCGCCGACGCAGGCCGTGCCCGCCGGCGAGCCGGAGAAAACGTCAAAGGCCGCGGAGAGCACCGGAATTGACCGGACCGTCAAAAAGAAAGCCGCGGACGCGAACAGCATCGAGAAAAAGCAAGGCCGTCTTTTTTGAGCATCAACGCCGGGCGTTGATCGCATCACCGTTTCGGAGCAGGGGGATATGAAGCAGCACTGGATGCTATACGGAGCCAACGGCTACACCGGCCGGCTGCTGGCGGCCGCGGCGAAGAAGCGGGGCCTGCAACCCGTTTTGGCCGGACGCAACCGCGATGCCATCGCCTCTCTGGCGGCCGAAACAGGCTTCGAGCACCGTGTTTTCGCGCTGGATGACCCGCATGCAACGAGACAGGGTCTCGACGGCATCAAACTGGTTTTACACTGCGCCGGACCTTTTTCCGCGACCAGCCAGGCCATGATAGAAGGCTGTCTTGCCCAGGGATGCCACTACCTGGACATCAGCGGTGAGATCAGCGTTTTCGAAAATGCGTACCGCCAGGACAAGGCGGCGCAGCGCGCCGACATCGTGCTGCTCCCCGGGGCGGGCTTCGATGTTGTTCCGACGGACTGCCTGGCAGCCAGCCTGGTCGAGATTCTGCCTGCGGCCACGTGTCTCGCGCTGGCTTTTGCAAGCAGCGGCCGGCTCAGCCCGGGCACGGCCAAGACGAGCCTGGAGGGATTGGCAAAGGGTGGCTGCGTGCGGCGCGACGGGCAACTCAAACGTGTCCCGTTGGCGTGGAAGACACGGGAGATCGCCTTTGCAAGCGGGCCCCGGCTGGCGGTCACGATACCGTGGGGGGACGTATTCACCGCCTATATCAGCACCGGCATTCCAGATGTGGACGTTTACATGGCCGCCTCTCCCAGGATGATCAAACGGTTGCGCTACATGCGTCTCGCCCAGCCGCTGTTGCGTCTCGGCTGGGTTCAGGACCGGCTGAAAAAGCGCATCGGGGCAACCGTGAAGGGCCCCTCCGGCGAAGAGCGCTCGCGCTCGCAAATGCAATTGTGGGGCGAGGTCCGCAGCGCTGACGGGCGTACCGCCTCGGCGACGATGACGACACCGGACGGCTACGACGTGACGGTCGCGGCCAGCCTCGGAATCGTCGAGCATCTGCTCGGGACCGACGTGGAAGGGGGGTATTACACGCCGTCATTGCTGATGGGCGCGGACTACGCCGCGCGTCTGCCGGGTGTCTCCTGGCGGGTTAACTGAGTCGCGGTCGGCGGACACGCGAGCCGCGGGATTTGCCCGCAGACGGCAGAATTTATATTTTTTTCAAAAAAACCGTTGACATTGCTGGCGGAGTACGCGATAAAGCGCCCATGGACTTCGAGAATCGTCACACAGCAACACGCCGCGCCGCCTCAATGGCTGGCCGATTGCTTGCCGCTGACGTTTCCGTACTTCTGGTGCTTGTAATTATTCTCGGCTTGACAGGCGGGGTAAGTTTGATCGCATAGAACCAGACGACAGACAGAATACCAAAACCCCGCAACCACAAGGAAGCGGGGTTTTTTTTTCGGCAAGGCAAAGGAAGTGATTGATGAGACTATTTACACAAGACGACGTAAAGAAGGATGCGATGGCCGGCATGACCGTGGCGGTACTGGGTTACGGCAGCCAGGGACGGGCTCATGCGAAGAATTTGCGGGATTCTGGCTACCACGTCATCATCGGCGCGCGCGCTGGCGGCCCGACCGCCCAGTCGGCCGCTGATGACGGCTTCAGCGTCATGGATTTCGACGCCGCGGCCGGCGCGGCGCAACTGGTGGCCATGCTGGTGCCGGATATGGCGCAACCTGCCGTGTTCGAGCAAATACGGGGCAAACTCGACGCGGGCGACATCCTGCTGTTTGCGCATGGCTTCAATATTCATTTTGGCGCCATCGAGGCACCGTCCGATATCGACGTGATCATGGTCGCGCCGAAGTCGCCGGGAGACCTGGTGCGCCGCCAGTACCAGGAGGGGCGCGGCGTCCCCTGCCTGCGGGCCGTCCACCAGGACGCCAGCGGAGAGGCCGAGGCCCGCGCGCTGAGTTACGCCCACGCGATCGGCGGCACGCGGGCGGGCGTTCTGGACACGACCTTTGCCGAAGAGACGGAAACCGACCTGTTCGGTGAGCAGGCGGTGCTGTGCGGCGGCGCTTCCCAATTGATCCTGCACGGTTACGAGACGCTGGTGGAAGCCGGTTACCAGCCGGAAGCCGCCTATTTCGAATGTCTGCACGAACTCAAGCTGATCGTCGACCTGATGTACGAAGGCGGTCTGAGCAAGATGTACGAGTTCATCTCCGACACCGCTTCCTACGGCGACCTGGTGTCCGGGCCCCGTATCCTCGACGACGGTGTCAAGCAGCGCATGCGCGAAGTGCTGGCGGATATCCAGAACGGCAGTTTTGCGAGGCAGTGGATGGAAGAATACCGGGCCGGCGGCGAGGGCTACCGGGATCTGATGCAAAAGCGGCGCGCTCACCCGATCGAGTCCATCGGCGCAAAACTGCGCGCACGCATGGCATGGCTGACTGACCGGCGCAAGGAAAAGCAGGCTGCGTGAGGACAAACGATGATGGCATCCGTGACCGAGACCACTGACGCACCCGCCAACGGCGGACAAACGGCGGCAACGCCTGTCCAGAGCGGGTCTCAGCTATTGATAGACGCCTTGTTGCGTAACGGGGTCCGGCATATATTCGGCTACCCGGGCGGTGCGATCATGCCGCTCTACGATGCTTTGGTCGGTTCCGGTCTGAGTCATTTCCTCTGTCGCCATGAACAGGCCGCGGCGTTGGCGGCCGATGGCTACGGGCGGGTGACGCGCAAGGCCGGCGTCTGCATCGCGACCTCCGGTCCGGGCGCGACGAACCTGGTGACGGGCATCGCCAACGCCTTTATGGATTCTTCGCCGATGGTGGTCATCACCGGCCAGGTGCCCGGGCCGTTGCAGGGCACCGATGCATTCCAGGAGGTGGACATATTCGGTATTACGCTGCCGGTGGTCAAACACAGTTACATCATCCGCGAAGTGGCCGAGATTCCGCGCATCGTCGACGAGGCTTTTCACATTGCCGAGTCCGGCAGGCCCGGGCCGGTCCTGATCGATTTCCCGAAGGACATTTCGGTGGCGATGCACCACGGCCCGGTCGTGACCGAACGTTTCGAGTTCAGGCCGCCCGTGCCCGACACGGGCAGTCTCCGGGCAGCCAACGAGATGCTGGCCACGGCCCGGCGCCCGCTTGTCATTGCCGGCGGCGGAATCGACATATCGAACTCGGTCGGTGTTTTTCGGGAGTTCGTCCAGCGCAGCGGGCTGCCCGTGGCGGCGACGTTGCGGGGGCTCGGAGCCATCCCGACCGACCACCCGTGCTTCGTCGGCATGCTCGGCATGCACGGTAACGCCGCCGCCAACCACGCGGTGCAGAACTGCGACGTGCTGATGGTGGTCGGCGCCCGTTTCGACGACCGCGCCACGGGTCAGCTGAAAACGTTTGCGCCTTCCGCGCGGGTCATCCACATCGATATCGACCCGGCCGAGATTTCGAAACTGCGCAAGGCGGACGTGGCTGTCGTCGGCGAACTGGAGCCGGCGCTGAACGCCCTGGGTCATGAAGTCCATCCGCGCCAGTCCTGGATACGGCAGTGCCGCGCCTGGGTCAAGGAATTCGCGTGGCGGTATGACGCGCCCGGCCAGGGCATCTACGCGCCGCGGCTGTTGCGCGACCTGTCCAGGGCCGGTGAGGAGAGCCCGCTGATTGCATGCGATGTCGGCCAGCACCAGATGTGGGTGGCGCAGCATTGTCAGTTCGACGAGCCGTCCAAGCACCTGTCCTCGGGCGGGCTCGGCACGATGGGCTTCGGGCTTCCCGCCGCGATCGGGGCCAAGGTCGCGCGCCCGGACAGCAACGTGATCTGCGTGACCGGTGACGGCTCGATCATGATGAACCTCCAGGAACTGGCGACGCTGCGGCGATACGACATCGATGTCAAGATCGTCCTGCTGGATAATTCCGCGCTGGGCCTGGTCAGGCAATGGCAGGAGATATTCTTCGCGGGCAATTACAGCGAAGTCGATTTGTCCGACAATCCGGACTTCGGCGCGATCGCGCAGGCGTTCGGAATCCAGTCGCGCTGCATCGACAAGCCCGCCGAAGTGGACGGTGCCCTGGAATGGCTGCTGGGCACCGAGGGCAGTGCATTGCTGCACGTAAAAATCGATCCGATGGAAAACGTCTGGCCGCTGGTTCCGCCGGGCCACGCCAACCACAAGATGATGAAAGCGAAATAGTCGTCGAGGCTTTAGAGGAAAACGAGCATGCAACACCAATTGCGGATTCAACTGCGCTCCAACGAAGGGGCGGTCCTGCGCACGCTGGGACTGATACAGCGGCGCGGGTACCGCCTCGAAAGCTGCAATCTGGCCGAAGCCAGCGGTGACGGCCGGCGCATGGACGTCAAGGTCACTTCGGAGCGTTCCGGTGCGCTGTTGAAGCGTCAACTGGAGCGCCTACACGACGTACTCTGGGCCGATCTTGAACAGCCGGCGGGGCAGGCCGGAAATACGGCAAACATTCGGTCATTATTGTCTTGAAGGAGCACTATTCATGAGTGAAAAAATCCATATATTCGACACGACCTTAAGGGACGGCGAACAAAGCCCGGGGTTCAGCATGAGCCTGGGGCAGAAACTGCGTATCGCCCAGATGCTCAGCGAATTGAAGGTGGACATCATAGAAGCCGGGTTCCCGGCGGCGTCGCCCGGTGATTTCGAATCCGTGCGCGCGGTCGCCAGCGAAATCGAGGGACCTGTCATCGCGGCACTGTGCCGAACCGTACCGGGTGACATCGAACGGGCCGTGAAAGCACTCGAACCGGCTGCGAAATCACGTATCCACACGTTCATCGCGACCAGCCCGATCCACCGCAAGCAAAAACTCCAGATGAGCCGGGACGAGGTCCTGCGCAGCGCCGTGAAGGGCGTCGAGATGGCCTGCGCGGCGAGCGACGACGTGGAATTCTCAGCGGAGGACGGCATCCGCACCGAGCGCGCCTTCCTGGCGGAAGTTCTGCAGGCGGCGATCGAGGCGGGCGCCGGCACCATCAACATCCCGGACACCGTCGGCTATGCGACACCCGGCGAGATGACGGAGTTGTTCGCCTGGCTCAGGGCGACCGTTCCCGGGATCGACAAGGTGCGCATGAGCACGCATTGTCACAATGATCTCGGGCTCGCTGTCGCAAATTCGCTGGCGGCGGTCGAGGGCGGTGCGCGGCAAATCGAATGCGCACTCAACGGCATCGGCGAACGCGCCGGGAACTGTGCCCTGGAGGAAGTCGTGATGGCGTTGCGGACGCGCGCAGACCACTACCCGTTCCACGTCGATGTCGACAGCCGCCGCTTCGCGCCGGCCAGCCACCTGCTGGCGGCGGTGACCGGTAATTTCGTACCGCGCAACAAGGCGATCGTCGGCGAGAATGCATTTGCCCACGAGGCCGGTATCCACCAGCACGGCATGTTGGCTTCGCGTGACACGTACGAAATCATGAAGCCTGCCGACGTCGGCATGCTCGACTCCCAGCTGATACTGGGCAAGCACAGCGGCAAACACGCCGTCATCGACCGGGCCAGGGTGATGGGCTACAAGCTCGAGGATCACCAGGTCGAAGCGGTCATGGAGCGCTTCAAGGAACTGGCGGACCGCAAGAAACGCGTGTTCGATTCGGACCTCGAGGCCATCCTGACGGGTAACCTGGCCGGCGCCGCGGGACCCTGGTCACTGAGCTGGCTGAGCGTGGTCAGCCGCGTGCATGGCGAGGCCGAGCCCGCCGCCTCCCTGACCCTTGCCCACGAGGATGGCACGACGTCGACATTCACCGGGGAAGGCGACGGGCCGGTGGATGCCATCGTGCAGGCGCTGGAGGGCGTCACGGGCTTTGACATCGAAGTGCTCAACCTGGCCATGCGCAGCATTTCACTTGGCGAGGACGCCCAGGGCGAGGCCAGCATGCGGGCCCGCGTCGACGGCAGGGAATACAGCGGCCACGGCCTCTCCACCGACATCGTCGCGGCCTGCGCCGAGGCCCTGCTCGAGATCGTCAACCGCGCAACGCGTTACGCGGCGCAATTGAAACAATCCAACGCCGCCTGAAGGAGCGCAACGACCGTGATCAAGGCTACAGAAGTCATTTGGCATAACGGGGAATTCAAGCCATGGCACAGTGCGACCACGCACGTGCTCAGCCACGCGCTGCACTACGGCTCCAGCGTTTTCGAAGGCATCCGCGTATACGAGAAGGACGGGCAGCCGCACGGCTTCCGGCTGCGGCAGCATATACAGCGGCTGTTCGATTCCGCGCGTGTTTACCGTATCGTGATCCCCTACGACCTCGACACGCTGTGCCGGGCCTGTGGCGAGGTCGTTGTGCGCAACGGCCTGCGCAGCGCCTACCTGAGGCCCATCGCTTATCGCGGTTACGGATCGATCGGGGTCGCGCCGCACGAATCATCGCCGGTGGACGTTGCAATCGCGGCCATCGAATGGGGCGCTTATCTGGGTGAAGAGGCGCGTGAGCAGGGAGCCCGCGTTTGTGTATCCAGCTGGCAGCGGGTGGCGCCGAACACGATTCCGGCCGGTGTCAAGGCCGGCGGCAATTACCTTTCAAGCCAATTGATCAGCATGGAAGCCCACCGGCTCGGATACGACGAGGGGATCGGCCTGGCGACGGACGGGACCCTCAGCGAGGGCGCCGGGGAAAACCTGTTCATGATCAAGGACAATTGTTTGCTGACACCGCCCCAGTCGGCGTCGATCCTTGCCGGGATTACCCGTGACAGCGTGATCAAGATCGCCCGTGCCATGGGCCTGGATGTGTGCGAGCAGCCGCTCTCTCGCGAGGCGCTTTATCTTGCCGACGAACTATTTTTTACCGGTACGGCCGCCGAGATCACGCCGATCCGCTCGGTCGACGATATCGACATTGGCAGCGGTACCCGCGGTGAGATCACGGCCAGGATACAAAAGACGTTCTTCGGCCTTTTCAGCGGCGAGACCGAAGATGTCTGGGGCTGGCTGGAGCCGATCGGGCCGGCGGCCGCCGGTTTGGGGAGCGTGGCCAATGCTTAGCCTGCAGGGTTCATTGGTCGTGAGCGGGCCTCACCAACGCGACACGAATTCGCGTCACCTCGGCTCAAGGGGCCTGTCGATGCTTTCCAGGCCCTGGTCCATCCCGGCCACCCGACGCGGCCGCCCGGCGCTAACATCCACAATACGGGTGCACTATGCAGACTACTGATACAGCCCCACGTTCTCTGTTCGACAAGCTGTGGGACAGCCATGTCGTGACCGCGGAGTCAAAGGCCACACCGGCCGTGCTCTACATTGATCTTCACCTTGTCCACGAAGTCACTTCGCCGCAGGGCTTTGACATGCTGCGGGCGCGCGGTCTGAAAGTCGCCCGGCCCGACCGCACGCTCGCGACGCTCGATCATTCGACCCCCACGCTGGCGGCGGACGAGTCGGGCAAGCGGCCGTATGTCAGCCAGCAGGCCGAGAGACAGGTGGACGCGCTGCGGGCCAATTGCGCCGAGTTCGGTATCGAACTGCATGACTTCGACAGCGACCAGCGCGGAATCGTGCACGTCATGGCGCCGGAAACCGGTGCGACCCAACCGGGCATGACCATCGTGTGCGGCGACAGCCATACCAGTACGCACGGCGCTTTCGGAGCCCTGGCCTTCGGCATCGGCAGTACCGAGGTCGGCTATGTGCTGGCGACACAGGCCCTGTTGCAGCGCCGTCCGAACAGCATGCGCATCACGGTAACCGGGCAACTGGCGCCACAGGTGACCGCCAAGGATCTGGCCTTGCACATCATCAACAGGATCGGGGTCAACGGCGGCACCGGATTTGTCATCGAGTATGCGGGCAGTGCCGTGCGCCAGCTCGGCATGGAGGCGCGCATGACACTGTGCAACATGAGCATCGAGGCGGGTGCGCGTGCCGGTATCGTCGCGCCGGACGAGGTGACTGTCGAATACCTCAGGGGGCGGCAGAGGGTGCCCGCCGGTGCGGATTTCGATATCGCCGCCAAGCGTTGGCTCGAACTGGCGTCGGACGCAAATGCCGTGTTCGACCGCGAGGAATTCGTCGATGCGGCGGACGTCAGGCCCACCATCACTTTCGGTACCGATCCGGCCATGTCGGTCGCGATCGATGCCGTCGTCCCGGCCCCGCGCACGGCCGGCGACCGCGCTGCCCTGCAATACATGGCCGTGGAGGGCGGCAAACCGCTGCTGGGCCATCCGGTGGACGTCGTCTTCATCGGCAGTTGCACCAATGGGAGGATTTCCGATTTACGCGCTGCGGCCGAGATCCTGCGCGGCAGGCGGGTGGCGAAAAATGTCCGCATGCTGGTTGTGCCCGGCTCGGCCGCAGTGCGTAAACAGGCGGAAAAGGAAGGACTGGACCGTGTTTTCATCGAGGCGGGCGCGGAATGGCGGGAGCCCGGCTGTTCGATGTGTATCGCCATGAACGGCGATATCGTCGCGCCGGGCCAGACTGCCGTTTCCACCTCCAATCGCAACTTCGAGGGCCGCCAGGGGGCCGGCGCCAGGACCATGCTGGCCAGCCCGGCGACGGCGGCCGCCTGCGCGCTCGCCGGTTGTGTGGCCGACCTGCGTGACCTACGCGACGAGAGGGAGGCAGTCTGATGCAGGCTTTTGAAAGACTGACCGGCCGCATCCTGGTGCTGCCGCAGGAAAATATCGATACCGACCAGATCATACCGGCGCGTTTTCTGACCACGACCACGTTTACCGGCCTGGGTGAGCATGTATTTGCCGACTGGCGCTACGACGCCAACGGCGCCCCCCGCCCGGACTGTCCGCTCAACGAGCCGCGCGCGAAGGACAGCCCCATTCTCGTGGCCGGTCACAATTTCGGCTGTGGTTCATCGCGGGAACACGCCCCGCACGCCTTGCGCGATTTCGGCTTCAGGGTCGTCATTTCCTCGGAGATCGCGGACATCTTCCGCAGCAATGCGCAAAACATCGGCTTGTTGCCGATCGTGCTGCCCCCCGAGCAGCACGCGCAACTCCTGCAGATGGACGGTGAGGAGATCAGCGTTGACCTTAAAGCCTGCATGGTCACGACCAGGGGCCGGCACACCGACGTAGACTTTCCGTTCCGGATCGACGCGTTTGCACGCCACTGCCTGTTGCGAGGTATGGACCGCCTCGACTACCTGCTCAGCCAGCGTGACGCCATCCGCCGCTTCGAGGCCAGCCGGTGAGCAGCGGGCCGGCCGAGAAGAACATCGCACTGTTGCCCGGTGACGGGATCGGTCCGGAGGTGCTCGCTGAAGTGGAGGCGCTGCTGCCGGTCGTCAGTGACGCTTTCGGCTGCCGATTCAGGCTCAGCAGTCACCTGATCGGCGGTGCGGCGATCGATGCCGCGGGAGAGCCGCTGCCGGCCGCGACGCTGGATGCCTGCCTGGCCGCGGACGCGGTCCTTCTCGGAGCTGTCGGCGGCCCCAAGTGGTCGGACCCGGCGGCCGAAAAGCGGCCTGAACAGGGCTTGCTGGGGCTTCGCAAGGCATTGAATGTATATATGAACCTGCGCCCCGTGCGCGCGCACCCGGCGTTGGCGGGCAGCAGCCCACTGAAGCCGGACCGGCTCGAGGGCGTGGATTTCATGGTGGTCAGGGAGCTCACCGGGGGCATCTACTTCGGTGACAAACAGGAGGGCGACGACTATGCCAGCGACCTGTGCTGCTACAGCCGCGCCGAGATCGAGCGTGTCGTCATCAGGGCCGCCGTGATGGCGCGTCGGCGGGGCGGCAGGCTGACGCTGGTGGACAAGGCCAACGTCATGGCCACGTCGAGGCTGTGGCGCAAGGTATTCGGGCAGGTCATGCAGGAGCAATTCCCCGACGTACCGCGTGAAACCATGCTGGTCGATGCGGCCGCGATGCGTCTCGTGGCCGATCCGGCCCATTTCGACGTGCTGGTCACCGAAAACATGTTCGGCGACATCCTCACCGACGAAGCGTCGGTGCTGTCGGGATCGATGGGTATGCTGCCCTCGGCGTCGCTCGGCGACGACGGGCCCGGCCTGTTCGAGCCGATCCACGGTTCCGCGCCGGATATCGCCGGCCGCGGTGTCGCCAACCCCTTCGGCGCGATCGCCTCGCTCGCGATGGCGTTGCGGTACGGCCTGGATCTGCCGGAAGCCGCTGCCTCGATCGATGCGGCGCTGGCGGATTGCGTGGCGGTAGGCGCCTGTACGGCCGATATCGGTGGTGCTATGACCACCGCCCAGGCCGGCCAGGCGGTGAGGGAGCGGTTGGCAGGCCGGCGGCGGCAGACCCGCGCGGGTGACGTACGTGCGAACTGACCTGCAGCGCGATTGTCTGCGCCGCGCGCTGCGCGCGCCGGTGTACGAACTGGCGCGGCGGACACCGCTGGATGCGGCGCCGAAGCTCAGCGAGCGGTTGGGCACGCAGGTCTGGCTCAAACGCGAAGACCTGCAGCCGACGTTTTCATTCAAATTGCGCGGTGCCTACAACTTCATGCGCAAGCTGGGCCCGAAGGACCGCGCCCGCGGAGTGGTCGCCGCTTCCGCCGGCAACCATGCCCAGGGTGTCGCCCTGGCGGCCCGCAAACTCGGCATCACGGCCAGCATATTCATGCCGCGAACGACGCCTGAAATCAAGGTGCAGGCGGTAATCGCGCTCGGCGCGGAGATTCACCTGGCCGGTGACAATTACGATGCGGCCTGCGGCTTCGCGCAGCAGGCGGCAGCGCAGAGCGGTGCGTTGTTCATTCACCCGTTTGACGATCTCGACGTGATCGCTGGACAGGGGACGCTGGGTATCGAGATCGCACAGCAGATGTCGCATGCGCCGGGGGCGGTGTTCGTACCGGTCGGCGGCGGCGGTCTGGCGGCCGGCGTGGCGGCGACCATCAAGTCGATATTCCCGGAAACGAAGATCATCGGTGTCGAACCGGAGGATGCCGCCTCGATGCGCGCGGCGCTGGCGGCAGGGCGGCCGGTGGATATCGGCAATACGGGTATTTTCGCTGACGGCGTGGCCGTACGTGAAGTCGGTAAGCTCTCCTTCCGGTTGTGCAAGGACCTGCTCGACGACATCGTCGTCGTCGGGGTCGACCAGGTCTGCGCGGCCGTGCGTTCCATTTTCGAGGAAGTGCGGGCAGTGCCGGAACCGGCCGGCGCGCTGGCGGTCGCCGGGGCAATCAAGTACCGGGAAAAGCATCAGCCCCGGGGAGACTGGGTTGCGCTGGTCAGCGGCGCCAATGTGAATTTCGAGCGTCTGGGCCACGTGGTGGAACGTTGTTCCCTGGGTGATGGCAGCGAAGTGCTGCTGTCGGTGGCGATACCGGAGCGCGCCGGCAGCTTTCTGCAGTTCTGCGAGACCCTGGGCGAGTCTTCCGTGACCGAATTCAACTACCGCTTTGCCGGACCGGGCGATGCCCACGTGTTTGTCGGTGTGCGCTTGCGTGAACGTTCAGGCCGCCTGATCAAGCGGCTCGGCGGGCGGGGCTACGAAGTCAGCGACCTGTCCGACAACGAGATGGCGAAACTGCACCTGCGCCACCTGGTCGGAGGGCGCTTGCCGTCCACGGACCGGGAGCGCCTGTTCCGATTCGAGTTCCCGGAACGGCCCGGGGCGCTGCTGGAGTTTCTCAAGGTCCTGGCCGGGCGCTGGTCCATCAGCCTGTTCCATTACCGCAACCATGGCGCCGCGCAGGGCAGGGTGCTGGCGGGATTTTTGATTCCGGCGGAGGACGACGCGGCTTTCAGCGAATTCCTGCAGGAGACGGGCTATCATTTTGTCGAAGAGACCGAAAACCCGGCCTGCGCCAATTTCCTCGCGGTTCCGGCGCGGATCGCGGAGGCCGACGGACCGCTCAAGGCCGTGAAGTAACGGCTATCCAAAAACCTCCGGTGCGCCCGCGCCTGCGGGAACAAATACGCCGCGGGAGGATCAAAACTCCTGCCAGGCCGGCCGCTGGGCAGGTGTGTCGGGCGCGGGTATTGCGGGCCCTGCCATTAAGGCGCCGTTCAGTATGCTGCGGCTATGCTTCATGCTATGGTTCACTGCCTCGTTGTGAGGACCAAACAGCCAGAGGAGTAAAGGTGATGTTGAAAAGATTGATGCTAGTTTCGTGCGTTTGCATGGCATTGGTGGTTTCTGCATGCAGCAACGTGCCGGCGAAGCAGGACCAGGGCGTCATGATCGGCGCCATCGCCGGCGGTCTGCTGGGCAGCCGCTTCGGTCACGGCGGTGGCCGGGCGCTGGCGACCATGGTTGGCGCGGTCGCGGGTGCGGCGATTGGCGGCAGTATCGGCCAGTCGATGGACGAACAGGACAGGGTGAATACGTCGCTGGCGCTGGAGAATGTCCGCACCGGCCAGTCCGCGACCTGGGTTAACCCCGATAGCGGTTATACGTATGAAGTGACACCGACCAGCACCTATGAATCGGACGAAGGTCCGTGCCGCGAATACACGATAGACGCGATGGTCGGCGGCAAGAAGGAACAGGTCTACGGCACGGCCTGCCGCCAGCCCGACGGCAGCTGGAAGATACAGAACTGAGCACGGCGGAGCCGTGCGCTGCGGTCACGGCTCCGTTTGACGGCAAGCGACACTCGCCCGGCCCGGATCGGTCCCGGCTCAATATCGCCAGGTCTGCTCGAAGCCGGGGAGCCGTCTACCCAGATAGTCCTCGACACAGGTCAGCGCGGCGCGCGCGGCCCGGTCCACACCGATGCCGCGGCTCTTGAACGTTTCGCTGGCGAAGTACAGGCCGCTGACGTTCGGGGCCCGCCAGTGGGGGCGGTAGGAACCCACCAGGCAGGGCTTCTGGATTACGCCGAAAGCGGGATCGAAGACCAGGGTGCGGCGTTTCCACACCGGCTTTTGAAGTGCGGGGTACATGATACCCATGCCCTGCTCGAACTTGTCGAAGGTTTCGCGGACATATTCCTTGTCGCGTCCCTTCTCTCCGGGGATCACGCCGCCCATGACATGCAGGTGCTTGCCTTCAGGCGCGGTGCTTGGGTCCATGTTGGACTGGGTGAAGAAAAAGCCGGGAAGCCCGGCGACAGGGTCGTGCAGCCAGGTCGAGAGTTCCTTCGGGTCGTAGATGTGTAGCGGCTCATCGGTGGCCATGTAGAGCCCAAGCCATGCGACACGAAACTTGTCCTGGGCGAGGTGGCGTATCTGCCCCGCGTACCAGTCGGGAAGATCCGACTCCGGCACGACATTGAGCACACTCCATACGGGCAGTGTTGAGATGACGCAGTCGGTTTCAATGAGCTCTGATCCATAGGGTACGCCCGGCAGGATGGGCGTCTCGCTCGGGATTTCCACGCCTTTGACCTCGCGGCCCTCAATGACGACCCGGCTCACGGATGTGTTCAGACGAACCTCGCCACCCTGCTCGGTGCAGGCGTCCGCAAGGTCCTGCCACAGTCTTGCCCAACCCTGTCCGGGCCAGCATGAATAGGCGGCCATGCGTCTTTCCTGGTAGTGCATTTTGCGAACAAAGAGGTTGTCGCTGGCGGAATGGTCCCATGGCTCGTCGGTCAGGCATTCCAGGACGGCAAGAAATTCGAAAAGATCGACCACGCCCTGGTCATGCGTGTACTGGTGAATCCAGTCACGCAGGTTGCGGTCATCCCACCGGTCCAGTTCTTCCCACGGCGTATCGACCAGTGCCTTGATCACTTTTTTCAACTCGGTCTTGTCGGTTGCGTAACGATCCCGGATTGAGCCCCATTGGTTCTTTTCGTGGTCCCAAACAGGCATTTCCGCATTGACCTTCCCGTGTATCAGTTCCTTTCCCACGTTCTCGAAGATCTTCGTGAGACCCGAACCGCCGTCCTCGATCAAGTGGCCGCCGATATTGACCTTGAACCCCTGGTCCTCCACGGCCAGGGCGCGTCCGCCCAGGTAAGGGCTCTTTTCACATACGAGTACTGATTTACCTTCCTTGGCGAGCAGCGCGCCCGCCGAGAGGCCCGCGGCCCCGGCGCCGATGATAACCACGTCGTATTTCTTCATACCGGTCGTTCCTTATAAAATAAACAATGGTGGCTATTATTTAATGTGAGTCCGTAAAGATGTTTTGATAAGCCTGATACAGTTGTAATATAATAAATATACGGGCTAATTGGAAGGGTGGGGGATCATAAAATAAACACTACTGGCTGTTTTATATAAACACTGTCCGGCTGTGTTCGTTAGCCGGGACGGGATGCCGGGAGGCGGTTGGACTGAAAAAGGCGATGACGAGGTAGGGCGATGAATTTCGAGTTGAGCGAAGAAGTCCAGTTATTCAGGGACATGGTGCACCGGTGGGTCGACCAGGAGTGTCCGAAGGACTGGTGCAGGGAACTGGAACGCAAGGAACACGAATACCCGCAGGCGTTGTGGGACAAGCTGGCCGAGGCCGGTTTCCACGGGGTGGGGATACCGGAAGAATACGATGGCATGGGTGGTGACATCGTCATACAGGCCACGTTCATGCGGGAATTCGGGCGCAACGCGGGCGGCCTGGGCTGGATTTGGGGGATCACGTCCTTTTCGGGGGCGAAGTCGATCGGTTTCTACGGTACCGAGGAACAGAAAAGGCGTTTTTTGCCCAAGATGGCCGCGGGCGAACTGAAAACGGCGATCAGCTTCAGCGAGGCCGGCGGCGGTACCGACCTGCTGGGTGCGATGCGCACGTCGGCGGAGAAGGTGGACGGCGGCTGGGTGATCAACGGCGAGAAAATCTGGAGCACGACCGCGGACACGGCGGACTACCTGTTGTTGATCGCCCGCACGGACAAGAACGTCAAGCGTCAAAGCGACGGGGTTTCGCTGTTTTTCGTTCCGCGCCGCAGCGAAGGCATTACGATTACGCCCTTGCCAAAACTGGGCATGCGCGCCCTGAGTTCGTGCACGGTCAACCTGGAAAATGTATTCGTGCCGGACGACCTGCTGCTCGGCGAGGAGGGCAAGGTCTGGAAGGACACGACCAAGACGCTCAACAACGAGCGCATCATGATGTCATCGCTGTGTCTCGGTATGATCGACGGGGTGCTCGAGGACGCGATCGAGTACATGAATCAGCGCAAGGCCTTTGGCAAGCTGATCGGTGAATTCCAGACGCTGCAGGCTTATGTGGCCAAAATCGCCATCTACCAGAAACAGACCGAACTGATGCTGTACAACACGGCCTGGCTTCAGTCCCAGGGCAAGCCCTGCGCGATGGAGGCGGCGATGACCAAGACCATCGCCTCGGAGTATGCCTGCAAGGCGGCGGACATGGGCATATCGATACTGGGCGGCATGGGTTACTCGGCCGAGACCGACATGCAGCGCTACTGGCGCGACGCGCGTTTGCTGCGGATCGGCCCGGTCAGCAATGAAATGGCCCAGAACATGATCGCCCAGGGTCTCGGTTTGCCGCGCTCCTTTTAAGCCGTCAATGGCGTGCCCGGCCGCTTGACCGCGCGCTTACCCGAACTCGCGCAGCCGCATGGCCGTCGGGTCGACTTCTTCCCGGAGGATGCGGAGTTCCTCGGCGCCCGGCTCCGCGGTGACCGGGACCGGCCCGTCCGGCAGCACGAGTTCGAATCCGGTCGCGGCGGTCACCTCCGCAAGGCTCACACCCGGGTGCAGGCTCTTCAGACGCATGGCCTTCGTTGTTGGATGGAAGTCCATGACGCAGAGGTTGGTGACGCACAGGCGGGGGCCGCCAGGCAAGCCCAGCCGTTCGCGGTCGTCGCCGCCGTCACCCCAACCGATCCCGGATCGGAAATCGAGGGTTTCCACGAAGATGCGCGGATTGTGGGTCGTGCTCCAAAGATAGATTCTCGGGATCATGCAGCCGAGGTCGGCCATGCCGCCACCGCCGGGCAGACGTACTTTCGGCTTGTCGTAAGGGCCGATGACGGTGTTGTTGACATTGCCGTGGCGGTCGATTTGCGCACCGCGGAAGGCGAAGGTGTTGTAGTGCATGCCCTGCGCGAAGGCCCAGAAGTCGAACGGCGAGTTGCTCAGCATCGCCGCACCGTCCCAGATCGCGTCAGATAGCGTGGATTCACCGAGGCAATGCGGGTCGGCGTCGATGGCGATGGACGAGGCGGCCCAGACCAAGCCGGGCGCGTGGGTTTTCCTCGCCAGCAGGTAGGCGCATACCGGTATGAACGAGACGGCGCCGTTGAAGGCGCACGTGGAATCATCGAATTGCCGCGCCAGCGTAACCACCATCAGTTCGTCGATACTGTATCGCCCCGCCATTTTCATGCTTCCTTCCTGCGCAGACGCGCGAGTGTTTCGTCGCCGCCGTTCGCCTGCAGGAAATCTCGGTGCGTCGCCGGCCCCGTCACGCGTTCGCGCCAGAACGCCGCAAACGATTCGGGCTGCCTGGCGGCTTGCGTGTAGGCGCCGAAGAACTCCTTGTCGTGCGTGTAGCGCGGGAAGCAAGAAGTCGGGTAGGCGCCCCATGGCGCCTCGGCAAGGTGGTCGACGATAAACCTGGGCCAGGTCGTCCGCTGGGGTTCGGCGACGAAGCTTTCGTGCGGGACGATTTCCTCCACCGTCACGATCGTGGTTGCGGCGGCGTTGACGATTTCGTTGTCCATCCAGATCAGCTTCGGTTCCACCCGCACGTTGCCGAGCACATCGGCGGCGTGTGCATGCACGACCGCGATATCCACCGGCAGCGGCGTGCAGGCAACGTAGGCCTCGCCGCTGACCGGGTCGTGTTCCAGCCGCGTCGTGTCGGGGTGCAGGCCGAGGACGTCGGTGCCGAGGCCCGCCTTGGTCGGGATGAACGGCACGTGGGTCGCGGCGGCGCGGAGACGGGCGATCAACAAGTATTCCGAGTATTCATCGAGGGTCACGGACCCCGTCTCGACGGCGTGACGGAAATGCGGCGCCAGGCCCATGCCCTCGAAACTGATCAGACCGGAAACCACGCGGCTGACACAACCTGCGGCCACCAGCCAGTCCACGGCCATACCGTTGACGATGGCGACGAGGGTCAGGTCCCTCTTGTTCTGGCGTGCCAGTTCCCGCACGAAGGCCATCGGCGATGCGTTCATCGAAAGGCCGCCGATGGCGAGCGTGCAGCCGTCCGGAACCAGGGCAGCGGCCGCCTCGATGCTGACGAGCTTATCCATCGGCGCGCTCCCTACCACTGGCATGCCTGTGGTATTGCGGGGTGACGGGGCGGCGCATATTTCCTGTGCAGGGGCTGCACCACTTCTTCCCCGAAGCGCAGAATCTGATCACGCGCCGCCTCCAGCGACGGGCCGCTGACCATGCGGAACCGGACCGTGAAATAATCCACGCCCAGTTCCTCGTGGTACCACTCGAGCCGCTCCCTGCATTGCTCCGGTGAGCCCATGACGACGTGTTCGCGCACCGAGTCGGGGGTGATCTTTTCCGGGGTGTCGAGGTCGGGGTGATGGGCCAGGATGCCCTGGCGGCAATAGAACTTGAGGTCGGCAATGTAATGCGTGCCGAATTCCCGGGTGGCCTGGGCATAGTCGTCGGCCACCCAGCCATCGCGCATCAGGACGATGAACGGCTTTTTTCCGCGTTGTTCGGCCCGTGCGCGGTAGGCGCCCGCCTGTTGCTCCCAGGTCCGCGGCAGGATCGGGAACGGGTCGCAGGTCCAGGCCTCGGCGTAGTCGCCGCAGCGCTCGATGGCGGCCGGCAGCTGGCCGCTGCCCCAGAACGGGAAACGCGGCTGCTGGTAGCAATTCGGCGAGACGATGGCGTGACGGACGTCATAGAAGTCGCTGTGCCAGTCAAATGGCTGCCCCTTGCTTAGCAGGGCCTTGTCGATGACGCGGACATTGTCGAGAAAGCGGCCCAGCATACGCTCATGGGGGACACCGAATTCGTCCCAGTAGGCCTCGTGGTAGCCGCGGCCCCAGGTCATGTACAGACGGCCTTTGGAGATGTTGTCGATGATCGCGCATTGTTCCGCGATCAGCATCGGGTGGTACAGCGTGTTGACGAGGCAATATGAGCCGAGCGCAACCCTCTCGGTCTCGCGCGCAAGGATCAGCAGCAGGTTCGTCGGCGAGCCGAAGTAGGATTCGGTGCGGTTGTGCCGGTCGGGGACCTGGAGCGAATGGAAGCCGGCTTTCTCGGCCAGGATGCCTTCCTCGATCATCATGTCCAGGCTCCTGGATACGTCCTCGCGGTCCGGCAGCGGCTGGTCGTAATTGCCCTTGTTGGTATCGATAAGGTATCCGATTCTCATGCTTGTCTCACTGTCCAGTCGGCGGGCCGCCAGGCGTTTTTGCGCCAGAAGAAATTGCTGTGGCCGAAACCCTTCCGTCCGTCGCAGTCATACTCGGTTGCGCAAAAAAAGTGATAGCCCTGCTTGTTGCGTTCCTGGTGGGAAATATTGAAGGCGTTGAGCACGCTCGCGTCCGCCTGCAGCAGCTTACCGTCCCGATCCTCGATCTCGACCCGGAAGGCGTCGGGGCGCTGGCTGGGACCGGCATAACGGGAGACGGTGCGTACGCGCCGCAGGTGGAGATTGCCGGCGCCGCGGTAAACGTAACCATAGTGCGTGCCGGTGCCGTTTTCGAGTGTCAGCTGGAACACGTTGAATGCGAAGTCGGGACCGAACTGCGCCGATGCCCACAACCAGTTGCGTATACCCGCGCGGGCGCCCCAGCCCCAGGCGTGATCACGCACGCCGACCGCGTTGACGCGGTGCGTTTCGCCGGCGACCGTGACCGTTCCGGTGAAGTGCCCCTGCTGCTCGTAATGGTGGCTGTTGGTGCTCGACAGCGCGGTGTTCGAGTCGGCCCACGAGTAAGCGGGGTGGATTGCCTCGAAGGCCAGGGCGAGACGACAGCGCCCGTCATCGTAGTGCATTTCCCATGAGCGAAAGGGTTGCAGCGGGCAAAAGCACAGCGGGCCGAAGTCCAGCCGTTCCTCGCCGATGTCCGCGGGAATATTGAAATCCCAGCGTGTAAACCGCGCCAGCAGCACATCGTTTTTCCACAGCGCAAAGATCACGTCGCCGGTTTCCTGGTTGGGGTGCACACCGGAATAGCCAAGACCGGTCAGCCCGGTTTCGGGATCGATAAAGTCGAAGTAGAACGCCTCGCGCCAGGAAGGCTCGTCGCCGGTGGCGTGGATGTGGTCGTCCGCTGGCCGCAACGTGGTCTCGTATGCCGTCATGACCCCGCTTCAGCCTCCCTGACCGTCTGCAGCGTCTCATCGAGTGCATCCGCCGAGACCGAGATGCTGCTCAGCCCGTAGCCGATCAGTTTGCGCACCACCTCCGGGTACCGGGCCGGCGCGTCGCCGCAAATCGAAACCGGGACGTTGCGTGCGCGGCAGCTTCGTATGATGCGCTCGATGCCGGCCAGTACCGCCGGTTCGCGGATATCGAACTGTTCCGCCAGTCGATGGCTGTCGCGGTCGATGCCCAGTATCAACTGGGTCAGGTCGTTCGAGCCGATCGAAACACCGGATACATAAGGAAGAAAGCGCTCCGTCATCAGAACATTCGAAGGTACCTCGGCCATCATCCAGAGTTCGAAGCCCGGAAACGAAAACAGCCCTTCCTCGTCGGCGCAACGGCGGCAGTGTTCGAGTTCGCGCGGGAAACGCACGAACGGAAGCATGATTCTCACGTTGTCGAGGCCCCGTTCGAGCACCGTTCTCACGGCACGCAGCTCCAGCCGGAAGGAGCCCTCGTCATCCGTGTAGCGGCTGCAGCCGCGCAGACCCAGCATCGGGTTCTCCTCGTTGTGCTCATAGCGTTCGCCGCCTTCCAGGCCGATGTACTCGTTGGATTTGAGATCCAGCGTACGATAGACGACCGGGCGCGGGTAGAAAGCCCGCGCGACCCCGGCCAGGCCTTCCGCAAAGAAGTCGATGAAGCTCGTTCCGCCGCCGTCCTCGATCAGCTTCCGCGGATGCACGCCGAGGCTCAGCGCCAGAAACTCGGCCCGCATCAGGCCGACGCCGTCGCTGGGCAGGCGGGCATGGCGTTCCGCCAGTTCCGGCACGCTGAGGTTCAACATGACTTTTGTCGTGGTCGGGGCCGCGTTCATCGGCTTTCCAGGTAGATGCCCCCGTCTGCATCGATCCGCACGGGCCGGCCGTCGGGGTCGCCGTCGAATTCGAAGCGCACACCCATCACGCAGGTAAGATTGAATTCGCGTGCGACGATCGCCACGTGCGAGGTCGCGCCGCCGGTGGTGCAGACGACGCCCCTGATGCGGGGGAACAGCGGCGTCATGATCGTGGCCGAGGCCGTCGGGGTCAGCAGGATCGTGCCGCTGACGTCCTCCTTGAGCAGACGCAATACGTCGCTGACGCTCTCGACCCGTCGCAATACACCGCTGCACGCGCCGCCCGATGTGCGGTTGCCCCGTCCGATCCTGATTGTTGCCCGGTCGTCTCCCATGTCCCGTTTCTCCGTTTATGCCGGCGCCGCCAGCGGTGAGTAGAATGCTCCCTCCGTTGTCGCCATGAATTGCCAGATCGAAGGTACGTCGTCATCGGCGAGCAGGCCGTCGAGTACACCGGCCGCGGCCGCCTGGAACTCGCTGCGTATGCGTTCTCCCCACTCCCGCGCGCGCGGCAGGCCGCCGAAAAAAGGGAAGAGGTGATTGGCGAACAGGTGGACACCATACTCCGCCTTGTAGCGCGGTGACCACTCGGCCGCCTTCAGGAACAACTCGTTCTGCGCCGCGGCCGCGCTGGCTTCGATCTGCCCGGCCTGTGTGAACGGCACGGCTTCGAAGTGGCCGTCCCGCGCTCGTGCGAACAAGCCTTCGGCCTCCACGCAGGCCGCGATGTCCGGCGCCTGCCAGTGCACACCGCCAAACAGGTCGAACCTGGCGCCGAGGCCGCGGGTGCGCCGCACCAGGGCCAGGGCGGGGTAGGGGTTGCTTGCGCCGGTTCTCGCCCACGGCAGATATTCGTTTTTGAGGTCGTTGAACTCCTGCACGATCAGTTCGCTCCCGTCCCCCAGCGCGTAAGGCCCGTGCGCGAACAGGCCGTCGCGCTGTTCACCGTGCAGGATGAAGGCATACAACTCCAGCGTGGCCGCCAGCCGCCGCAGCGACTGGTGACGGGCCTCGTCAAACGGGGTCAGTGCGCCGCTCAGCCGCTGCACGTCGGCTGCGGGCAGGATTTCCTGCGTTCCCTTGCCTGGGTCGGGTAGGGCGGAGCCGTCGTTGCGGTATTGGCGGCACACGCGTCGCCAGAAATCGACCACGAAGCGGGTGTCTTCCAGCCTGTCGCCCCCGGCGGGCTGCCCGCGGCCGGGGCCGTTGTCGATGATGAGTTGCTGGCGTGCGCCGAAATAGCTGCACATCAGGATGGACAATTGCAAATAGTTGGGCCGCGAACACAGGCACTTCATGCCGTACCCGATCTCCTCCGGCGTGACATGTTCAACCAGCTCGCGCAGCAGCGCCGGCGCCTTCTGGTAGTAGCAATACCATCCGAGTGACGAACGGCGGGGTACGTCGAACAACACGGAACGCAGCGAGGTCCGGTTTTCCGAGCGCATAAACGCTTTCTGCTGTTCGCCGAAGCGGCTGACGCAACGGTTCAGTTCGGCCAGGCCCATGGGATTCACGCTGCGTTCTCCCCCGGGCGGCCGAGCGGTGCGAACAGCGGCCCCGGCGTCTCCGCGATGTGCCTCAATACCAGTGCCTGCTCGGCGCCGCTGCGCAGGGCTTCGAGGTGCCGGCCGACGGATTCGGCGAAGCGCGAGCGGATGGTCTCGGAGAAGGCTTCGCCGAGGCCGGCAATATCCCCGAAGCACTTGAGCAGGTAGCCGTAGAGTTCAGCTCCGTGCCTGATCCGCTGCGCCTCGTCCCACTCGAGTGCGCGGCGGTAAAGCTCGAGCTGGGCGTCGCCGGCGGCCTGTGTCATGGCCGGAACCATGTCGGCCGGCAGCAGCCGGTAGCCACCGTCCACGGCGGCAAACAGTGCTTCATCGACGATCCGGTCCGCGTAATCCGCGGGCTCGGTCGTCAGTGCGCCGAACAGGTCGATTCTTGACCGTACGCCCCGCAGCCGCATCACGCAGGCGAGATCGGAGCAGGGCAACCGGGTCTCCTGCCGCGCCCAGCCGTAGAAGCGGTCTCCCAGTCCGACCAGTTCCTTGACCACGAGCGTGTCGCCGCCGTCCAGCGGGTAGGGGCCATGGTGGAAGACGCCGACACGCGCCTCGCCGTGGAAAATAAAGGTGTACAGCTCGACTGTCGCCACCATGCGGTGGACTTGCCGGTGCATCCCTTCGCCGAGCAGCTGCCCGGCGAGTTCGCTGACCGCCGCGGGCGTCAGGACCGGAACGGTTTGCCCGGTCTGCTCCGGCAACAGGCGGCCATCGTTGCGATAGGCGCGGGCCGTACCGGACCAGAACTCCATGACCGCCGCTGTCCGGTCCGCATCGTGGCGGACGCATCCGCCGGTCAGCCGCGTCTGCTCGCGACCGACGAGATAACCCAGCGCGAGCGAGTTCAGGTGTACGTAGTTGGGGCGCATGCAGAGCCGTTTCATCGCGTGACCGATATCCTCCGGTTGCGCTGCCGCCGCGATTTCGTCCAGCAGCGGCGGCAGGTTTTCATAATAGCAGTAGCTGCCCAGCAGCAGCCGGCCCGGAAGATTGAAGAGCGGCGAAGTCATTTCCGAACGCTTCTGGCCGCGGAAGAAGTGTTTCACGCTCTCGCCGAAACGGGCGATGGCTTGGTCGATTGCTGTTGCCGCGGATCCCATCGTCTCAGTCCAGCGTCGCCTCCAGTCGCCGGAACTGGTCGGCCCGGGTTTTGAAGGCCCAGTTCATGACGCCGTAACCGCGGCGGGCCGCATGGCGGTATTCGCCGACGCTGAACAGCATGTGGTCGTTCCGCTGCGGCCAGCGGTGCGCGGTGTCGACCACACCCTGCGGGCGGCCCGAAAATTCAAAGCGCCGGCCGCGGTCGTCGAGCACGCTGGTCTGGGTGGCGGCCAGCGTTTTCCAACGGTGCGGGTGCCACTCGGCCCTGATCACCGTCTCCCGCAGCAGGCGGGTTTCACCGTCCAGCCGCAGGTAACCTGCCAGCGACTGCTGGCCGTCATCGAAACGCTGCACGGCGACGTTGGCGACGCAATCCTCGCCAAAGGCCGCCCACATGACCAGGTAGCTGCTCCAGTGCCGGCGCTTGCCCCAGCCCCACATCCTGTCGCGGAAGCCCAGCGTGTCGATGGTCAGCCTCTCGCCGTGCACCCAGACGTTCCCCGTATACCGCCCGAGCTGGTCAAAATGCTGGCTGCCGGTGTTTTCGGCGGGGCGGGCCGCGTCGGCCCAGCTGAATGGCGGTTGCACGGCGGTAAAGAGCAGGTCGGCGTAAAACTCGTCGCTGTCGTAGCTTACGCGCCATTGCCGTAGCGCCTCGACTTCCTCGAGTTTCATCGGGCCGAAACACAGACGCTCTTCCCGCGGTTCGGGCGGCACGTTGAAATCCATTTTGCTGAGTTCGTGGATGCGCCGCCCGCGGTGAAAGACGGCCGCATTGAGGTCGCCGCTGCCGGCGTTTGGAAACACCCCCTGGTACGCCTGGAACTGGAGTTCGGCGGCCGGGTCGTAGAACTCGAAATACCAGCCTTCGCGCCACCATGGCTCGCTGCCTGCGGCGTGGGTGCCGTCGCTGCTTGCATCCGGCAGCGGCCAGCCCTCAGCCACCGGCGGGCCCCGTCATGTCGATATCCCTGAAGTCGGGGTCCCCGGGCCGGCTGAAATCGCTTTGCAGCAGCAGGCCGCAACCGGGGCAGAAATACTCCCGGTACACGATTTCGTCATCGACGAACAGCTTCGGGTCGATCGGGAAAAGCCCGACTTCAGCGACCGGTGTGACGCGCTTGGCGCAACCGGTCTTGTAGTTGTCCCGCACATCGCGGATGGCGGTCCGGCATTTCTTGCAGGTGTAAAAGACGTTTTCGCCGTTACCCGCCATCACCAGCCCCTCGGAGACCTGGCGTTCCCGCGCCTGCTCGGCGATGACCTCGAAGGGCCCCGCGGGCAAGCTGGCCGTCGACAGCCTGGCTTCGACCATGCGCTTTCGCCGGGCGCGGGTCGCCCGTTCGTCCGGTTTGCCCTCGTCGTCCAGGCAGACACCGTATCGCTGCCTGGCCCAGTCCCGATCGATATAGAGATTGTCGATATCGTCGGCGACCCGCCACGGTTCCCGCTCCAGCGGGTCGCCAAAACCCGCGGCCGACGTCCAGGCCAGCGAAAAAACGTCGTCCTGCCGCTGCACGATGCCGCCCGTTTTCGGCGATACGTTGATGGCCGTGCCGCCCAGGTCATCCAGGCTCTCCGGCATCCTGCCCGACTGCGCGATGGATGCCCGGAAGCCAGTATCCTGCTTCAGGACGTACCTCGTGCGCGAGGTCGGGTCGCCGCCATAGAGGCTGGGGCCGGGTACGATGCAATGACCGCCGGTCGTGTAATGCGTAATGCTGTCGCTGTCGTTGAGGACATAGGCAATTTCGGCCGAATTGCCGCCCCTGAACTTGCCGGCTCCGCCCGAGTTGGGAATCTCCCTGCGCCACAGGTAGAGCAGCGGGTAGAAGATTTCGTTGTCCTCCACGTTGGGCATCGTGCTTTGCAGGTCCCAGGGCCACCCGCCGGTGTTGACGCCGTCTTTCCAGGACAGGGCGCCCAGCGCGGCGCCGACCGGGTCGAGCAGAAACGACGCGTAAGGGTTACCGCGCTGGTCGGTGCCGGCGATCGCATCGATCGGGAAGCACAGCGTGCCCATGCAGCTTTGCACTTCCTTGCGCAGGGCCTCGTCCGTGGAACAATAGAGCATCCTCGAGATCACGAGCCCGGCGAGCCCGATCGTTTGCAGCAACACGGTCGGCGGGGCGGACACCACGCCGGCCGGAAACTTGGCCGATGTGAGCGTGCCCGGCTCCGGCCGAAACTCCATGTGGCGGTAGGCCCCCTCGATGACGAACATCTGGTCGAACAGGATCTGCGCGGAAATCATCGAAGCGATGGCGCCTTTCCAGGCGATGGCCGCGCAATTGATGGAGCCGATCTGCGGCGCGGTGCCCTTGTTGTCGAAAATCAGCCGGTTGCCTTTCTTGGTAAGACCGACGACATTGCGATAGACGTGGCGGTCACCCTCGCGCGCCAGTTCTACCCATGAACTCTCGGCCCAGCGACCGTCGGGTATCGTTTCCAGGCGCTTGACGAAGGCCGATTCCGAATCGTCCTGCAGACGCTTCATGACGCCCTTGACGACCTCCGGGCCGTACTTTGTGATCAATTGCCGCATGCGCTCGCGCGCCACGTTGCAGGCCGTGATCTGTGCCCTCAGGTCCAGCGCCACCAGCGCCGGCATTCGCGATCGGCGCGTGTATTCCTCCTCGAGGTCCTTCCTGAGTACGCCCTTCTCGACGATCCTGACCGGGGGTATGCAACCCGCCTCCCAGTAAACGTCCTGGGAAATCGGGTTGAAGGCACCCGGCGTCGTGCCCCCCAGGTCCCACTGGTGCAGGGTGTTGGCGAACCAGCAGAACAGCTCTTCCTCCCAAAACAGCGGCGCGAAAATGCAGACGTCGGCCTGGTGGATGGCGCCGACCCAGGGGTCGTTGGTCAGGAAGATGTCGCCGTCCCGGATGCCGGGGTTCGTCGAGCGGTTCTCCAGGGTCCACTTGACCGCCGACCCGCTGGCCGACGACAGGTATTGCAGGAACGGCCCGAAGAACACGAAATCGCCGCTTTCATCCAGCAGGCAGGGGTTGAAATCGTGACCGTAGGCTGCGATCGGTGAACCGGAGACCGAAAGCAGCGTGTTGCCCTGTTCCACGTTGATGTTCCACATGGCGTAGCGGATGACTTCCATCGTGATCGGGTCGAGTTCGTCGGCAACGCTCCGGTGCAAGTGCAAAGCGGGATCGACCCTCAGCGGCGAGGAAGGTACGTAGGGATAGGTCCTGCCATCCCACTTGATCTCTTGTTGGGCGTTCATGGTGCACCTTCCTCCAGGCTCAGCAGAAAATTTCCCGACTCGTCGATCATGCCCCTGGCGTAGGGCTGAACCACGATCGTCGTTTCCGGGAACTCGACCACGGCCGGCCCCCGGATTTCGACACCGGGGCCGAGTTCCTGGCCCGCGTAGACGGGGGTGTCGACCCATTCACCGAACGAACGCCAGTAGACACGGCGTGCGCCCGGCACCGGCACGGTCTCCAGGCGCGGTTGTCGGGGCACCACCGGCTTGACCATACTGCCGATCGCGTTGACCTTGAAAAGCCCGATCTCGACACCGGCTTCGCGGTAGGCGGAACCCTTGCCGTAGAAACTCTCGTATATTTCCTCGAAACGGGCCAGCATCGCGCTCAGGTCGTCTTCGTTCAAGGCGCCCTCGGGCATCGGTACCGGCAACTGGTGAATCTGCATCCGGTACTTCACCTCGACGAAGCGCTGGAACACCATTTGACGCTCGTCGATGCCGTCTTCCGCGAGTTGTTTGCGGCCCTTCGCTTCGAGCTCCGCGAAGGCCCCGTTGATGTGCTCGAGATCGAATGGCTGGGACAGCAGGTCGCTCTTTTCGTAAACGTGCAGGACATCGGCGCACAGGGTGCCGAAAGCCGACCACGCCGCCGAAATGGTGCCCAGCGGCACGACGATACGCCCGATCCCGAGTTCCCGAGCGTACGCGCAGGCATGGCTCGGCCCGGCGCCGCCGTAAGAGAAGATGACGAATTCGCGTGGGTCCAGTCCCCTTTGCAGCGTCATTTGCCGGATCAGTTCGGCCATCTTGGTTTCGGCGATCCTGACGGCCCCGGCCGCGAGTTCGTGCACCTCCATGTCCAGCTTTTTCGCCAGCGGCCGCAGGGCCGCGACCGACTTGTCGCGGTCGAGACGCATCTTGCCGCCGAGGAAGTTGTCCGGGTTGAGATAGCCGAGAACGAGGTTGGCGTCGGTGACGGTCGGCTGTTCACCGCGGCCATAGCAGGCAGGGCCGGGGTCGGCCCCGGCGCTTTCGGGGCCGACCTTGAGGGTCGTGCTGACGTCGTCGATCCACAGGACCGAGCCGCCGCCGCTGCCGATCGACTCGACATCCAGTCTCGGCATCGAAAACACGTACTGGTTGACGATGGTTTCCGATGTGGTCAGGGGCTGTTCGGCATAGATGATGCCCGTTTCGAAACTGGTGCCGCCCATGTCGGTGACAATGACGTTCCCGTAGCCCATCTTGCGGGCCAGGAAGCTGCTGCCCGTGACACCGGCCGCCGGTCCCGAGCTGATCGTGTACAAGGGGGTGCGGGTAACCTCCCGGGAAGGCACGACGCCACCGGTGACCTGCAGCACCAACAAGGGGTTGCGATAACCCATCGCGGCGGCTTTCTGCTCGATCTGGGCGACGAAAACATCCATGACGGGACCGATAAAGCAGTTGATGGCGGTTCCGACCGCGCGCTCGTATTCTCCCCGCTTCGCGATCAGTTCGTGGGAGCAACTGACGAACACGCCGGGCGCGATGCGCTCCACGATCGACTTGAGCTGTTGTTCGTGGGCTGGATTGGCGATGGACCACAGCAGGCAAATGCCGATGGCCCGCACGTCTTCCGCCACGAGAGCCCGGACGGCGGCCTCGGCCTCCGCCTCGTTCAGTTGCAGAACGACCCCGCCTTTCCAGTCGATCCGCTCGCTCACCTCGTGAATCAGGCGGCGGTGAATGAGTGGCGGGGGCTTGCGATGGCGGGACACGTGCAGCAACTTCTCGATCGGCAGACCCGCCGAGCGGCCGGCCGAGCGCATGATGGCCAGGCTGTCGCGGTGGCCGCGCGTCGTGATCAGCCCGGTGCGCGCGCCCTTCATTTGCAGCAGGGCGTTGGTCCCGACCGTGGTGCCGACAAACAGGTGCTCGGTCCCGGCGAGCAGTTCCCCGAGGTCGATTCCGACCTTTTCAGCGCAGGCTTCGAGTGCGTTGAAAACACCGTTGGAATAATCGTCCGGTGTGGAGGGGCGCTTGGCAATCGTGATTTGCCCGTTCTCGTCGATGACCGCACAGTCGGTGAAGGTTCCGCCTGTGTCCACTCCGCAAAAGTACTTCAACGTCGTTCCCAACCCTTAAAAGGTTTCTATAAATCTAATCACGGCTGTCTAATTTCATACCTGAAAAGATACCGCGGCCCAAGAATCTTCATAACATGATAGAGCCTAACGACGCAGTTTTTAGAGAATATCAAGACCATATTCCAATGTCATTATTGCAATTGAATACGATGTAACTAAAATAGTCATATATGGCTGTTTTTATATTCCAATAAATGCCCGTATTAGTCAAATACTTAAGGGTCCGGAACGCCGGTGGGAGCGGGCTGTGAAATTTGGCGTGCTGTTCCGCATCCAGGACGCGCCGAGTGCGGAGCATATCGGCCAGCGGATGCGCGAAGCCATCGAAGCCTCCGGCGTGGCGGAAGAGGCCGGTTTCGACGGGGTTTTCATCCCCGAACATCACATGATGGAAGACGGTTATATCCCGAGCCCGTTTCCGTTGCTCGGCGCGATGGCGGCCGCGACACGGCGTGTCCATATCGGCACGACCGTTCACCTGTTGCCGTTCTACAACCCGGTGCAGACCGCGGAAGCGGGCGCCATCATCGACCAGATTGCGAACGGACGGCTCAGGCTGGGTGTCGGGCTCGGTAACTTCGAGCCGGAGTTCGAATTGATGGGTCTGGACAAGAAGGACCAGGTGGGACGTTTCACCGAGGCCATCGAACTGATCCGCGAAGCTTGGAGCGGTGAGAACTTCGACTTCCAGGGAAAGTTCTACCACGCCAAGGGACGGATCCGACCGACGCCGATCGACGCGAAGTTGTGGATCGGCGCGATGTCGGAGGCGGGCGTGCGGCGCGCGGCGAAATACGGTGCGCCCTGGCCGACGGATCCGCTGCACAACATCGCGGTGATCGGGCACTGGGCGGATGTTTACCGACAGGCCGCGCGCGAGTATGGTACGCAGGACAAAACGTCCGTGGTGCTGCTGCGCGACAGTTGGGTCGCCGATTCGCTCGAAGAGGTCGAAAGGCTGTGGTGGCCGGAAGTGCGGGCCGACCACTGGATGTATTTTCAGAAGGTCCCGCGCTTCATAACCGACCTGGAGCCCAGTATCGCCAAGGCAAGGAGCGAGAAGGACTTCCTGTTCGCGCGGCACCATGTCGATCGTTTTGTCGTGGGCACACCCGAGGACTGCATCGCGACCATCAGGAAAATGCAGGCGTCGCTCGGCATGGACTACCTGGTCCTGACCTTCCGTTTTGCGAGCGGTCCGGACCACGCCAGCCATCTCGAGTGCATCCGGCGTTTCGGGTCCGAAGTCATACCGGCTTTTCGTTGATGCCCGCGGCAACCGGAAAGGATACAAGGGCCATGAATCGCAGAACTGCAATAACCTCACTCAGAAAGGGCACCGGGAAACAGGCGCGCAAGAGCCAGGCCACGCGCCGGCAGATTATCGACTCGGCGATCCGTTGCCTGGTCAAGTACGGCTACCACGATACGACCTACATACGGATATCGGAGGAGTCGGGTGTCTCGCGGGGTGCGATGAGGCATCATTTTCCGGCGCGGGCGGACATCATGCGCGCGACAATCGAACACCTGCACCAAAAGCGCCTGGGCGCCTTTCGCAAGGCGGCGGAGGCCATCCCGCAAGGCACCCTCAGGACCCGCGCCAATATCGAGGCCCTGTGGCAGCACGTCAACCACCCGACGTTCATGGTCTTCATCGACCTCGCGCTCGCGGCGCGCCAGGACCATGAACTCGCCGCCATCTACCGGCCGGCACAGCAGATTTTCAGGCAGGAGTGCTATCACACCGCGCTGGAGTTGTTCCCCGAGTGGCTGAAGCACCGTGACCGTCTGCGCATGGCGATCGACATGGCCCTCTGCATGATGGAAGGCATGGTGCTGGACGATCTTACGCTGGATCATGAATATGCCACGCGTCTGCTCGATTTGCTGGCCCAGGAACTGGACATGTTGCGCTCCAGCGGCGCGGCGGAGCAGGCGGGCCCGAAAACGGGCCGCGCATAGCGGAGCCGCCGGGTGTCGCGGCATCTGATCGAGGTTACGACACTGGGGGACCTGCTGTTGCGGGCGGCCGAAAAGTGGCCGCGTGCCGAGGCCCTGGTATTTCCCGGCGAGCGGCTGACCTACGCCGATTTGGCTTCGCGGGCGCAGGACAGGGCCCGTGCGCTGAACGGCATGGGGGTTCGTCCGGGCGACCACGTCGGCATCCTCGCGCCGAACCTGGTGGAAGTCGTGGAGATGCTGTTCGCGATTGCGCTGAACGGTGCGGTGGCCGTGCTCATCAACGCCCGCTACAAGAGCTTCGAACTGGCCTATGTCATTGAAAACTCGGATATCAGGGTCTTGTTTACGACGCAACGCATCGCGGATTACGTCGATTTCGCTGAATTGCTGTACGCGGCCCTGCCCGGGCTGGAATCGGCCGTCGAGCCGTTGGCGCTCGATCTCGAGGCCGCGCCGATGTTGCGCAACGTCGTCCTGTTGGAAAACGGCGCCCAGCCCGGTATGGTCGCTTGGCAGCGGTTCCGGGCGTTCGCTGACCAGGTCGGCGAGGAAGATGTGTGGCGCCGGCGCAGCCGGGTAGCGCTCAGGGATCCATGCATCATGATGTACACCTCGGGCACGACGGCCAATCCCAAGGGGTGCAGACTCAGTCACGAGGCCCTCGTGCGCAACGCGCGCGAAATGGGAGCCAGGTTCGAAATCACCGCCGCGGACCGCCAGTTCAACCCGTTGCCCATGTTCCACATGAGTTCCATTTTGCCGCTGTTGTCCGTTTTCTGGTCGGGCGCCTGTTACATCACGAACACGCATTTCGATGCGGATGCGGCCATGGACGCGATCTACGCCGAGCGTCCGACCATATTCTTCACCGCCTTCCCGGCGATCATGTCGGCACTCGTCAACCATCCCCGCTTCGATGCGGACCGTATGCCGCAGCTGCGCCTGGTCAATAACGTGGCGCCGCCGAACCAGTTGAAAAAGAACATGGAGATACTGCCGCAGGCGGTGCACGTCAGCGCTTACGGGTTGACGGAGGCATCGGGGGTGTCGTGTAACGGTCACGCCGGCGAGGACGATGAAACACGGGCACATACCTGTGGCAGGCCCTACGAGGGAGTGCAATTGCGTGTCGTCGACCTGGCGAGCGGCGAAGACGTCGCTGCCGGCCAGCCCGGCGAGGTGTTGATCAGGGGGTTTTCACTGTTCGAAGGCTATTACAAGTCACCGGAAAAAACAGCCGAGGCCATCGACGCGGACGGCTGGCTCCACACCGGCGACATCGCGACGCTGGACAGCGGCGGACGGGTCTCCTACCAGGGCCGGATCAAGGACATGCTCAAGGTCGGCGGCGAGAACGTCGCCGCCATCGAGATCGAGTCCTTTCTTCTGCAGCACCCGGCCGTGCAGATGGTGCAGGTCGTGGGTGTGCCGGACGCAAAGATGTTCGAGGTGGCGGCGGCATTCGTCGAACTGGCGCCGGGCGCCCAATGCACGGAAGAGGAGATCGTCGGGTTCTGCCGGAACAAAATCGCTTCCTTCAAAATACCGCGCCACGTCCGTTTCGTGACCGAGTGGCCGATGTCCGCCACCAAGGTGCAGAAGTTCAGGCTGCGCGAGCGCCTGTTGCAGGAACTCGACGCTGTCGCTGACGACGACAGCCGCACCTGAAGCCTTTCATTGCAGGTAGAGCAGGGCGTGGCGTTAACGTGTTGCTCTTGGGTTACAGCGACGACGCCGGAAAAGTACAGTTTTTGCGTTCTTTTTTGAATGCTATTCAAATTAGGGCATAATAAGATCGGTGTAAAGTAAAGAAAGCGGCCGGTTTCTAAGAACCTGCGGTAGGACAAATCGGAATCTGGTTGCGAATCGGGGCTGTCGGGTGCGAGCACGGCCGGCGCCATTCGCGCGCTGGACGGAGACGTAATGATCGACCCCACTTCTAACCAGATGCAGGTCTTTGCGACCAAGCCCCAGGACCGCCCCGTCATGTTCGTCAACTGCCACCGCTATTATGCCAATGCGAGATATCCGGACGATTTCGATGATCCGGCGTACCCGGTAGACGTAACTGGCCGTGAGGCTTATCACCGCTACCTGAAAGAAGCCGCAAGCCGCTTCGTGCCCCGGGTCGGGGGCCGCGTGTTGCTTGCCGGTCCCGTTGAAATGGTATTCATCGGCGAGGGCGGCTGGGATGACGTCGTTATCGGCTGGTACCCGTCGAAGCAGGACGCGATGCGCGTGCCGGGGCTGCCGGGGTACGAGGAAATCGCGGTGCACAGGACGGCGGGCCTGGAGAGCGCCCAGACGATGGTGCTGAACCTGGGTGATTTCCCCATCAATCTACTGACCTGAAAACAGAAGGTATTCACGAATATGGACAAGCGAACACTGCTCGACGCATACACGAGGCTGAGAACCATTCGGGAGTTCGAAATGCGTATGCGCCGCGAGAACGAGGCCGGCCAGTTGCCCGGGTTCATCCATCTTTACTGCGGCCAGGAAGCCATCGCCGTCGGCGCCTGTATGCATCTCGACGACAAGGACTACATCGGCAGCACCCACCGCGGTCACGGCCACTGCATCGCCAAGGGCTGCGATATCGGGGGTATGCTGCTGGAGATTTTCTGCAAGCAGGGCGGGCTGTGCAACGGCAAGGGCGGTTCGATGCACATCGCGGACATGCACAAGGGCATGCTGGGAGCCAACGCCATCGTGGGCGGGGCGCCGCCGATCGCCGTCGGCGCCGCACTGACGGCGAAGACATTGAAAACGGGCGGTGTCGCCATGGCCTTTATCGGTGACGGGGCCGCCAACCAGGGAACGGTGGCGGAGGCGCTCAACATGGCCTCGGTACTGCATTTGCCGATGATCTTCATGTACGAGAACAACGGCTACGGCGAATTCACCGGCATCGATTACCACCTCGGCGGCGGCGATATCGTCGCCCGCGCACGCGCCTACGGCATGCCGGCGGAAAAAGTCGACGGCACGGATTTCTTCGCCGTCTTCGATGCCGTCGGCAAGGCCGTCAGCCTGGCGAGGGAAGGCGGAGGCCCCAGCGCGGTCGAGGCGGAGGCGACGCGCTTCTTCGGACATTTCGAAGGCGACCCGCAACTTTACCGCCACAAGGACGAGGTCAGGGAATTGAGAGCCAATGCCGATCCGCTCGACAACTTCAGTAAACGCGTGCTGGCCGAAAACTGGTTGAACAGCGAGGAGATGGAAGAGATCGACACCGACATCCTTGCCATGCTCGACGAGAAAGTCGCCGCTGCGAAAGCAGCGCCGGTGCCACCGCCGGAAGCGCTTTACTCGGACGTTTACATCAATTACAGAGGTTAGAACCGCCATGACCATGAAAACGATGCGTGAAGCGATTAATGAGGCGCTTCGACAGGAACTGCAGCGCGATCCCAACGTCATCATCATCGGCGAAGACGTGGTCGGGGGCCGGGGCGGAACGTCGGGGGCGGAGGAGGCCAGCGGCGGCGCCTTCGGTGTGCACGCCGGCCTGATCCAGGAATTCGGGCCGGAACGCATTATCGATACGCCGATCACGGAATCCGCGATCATCGGCGCGGCGGGCGGCGCGGCGCTGACCGGGCTGCGGCCGGTCGCGGAACTGATGTTCGTCGACTTCATCGGTGTCTGTTTCGACCAGGTCCTGAACCAGATCGCCAAGTTCCGTTACATGTTCGGCGGGCGCGCGAAGACACCGGTCACGATCCGCACCACGATCGGCGCCGGTTTCGGAGCCGGGCCGCAGCATTCACAGACCCTGTACCAGATGTTCAGCGCGGTCCCCGGTCTCAAGTGCGTGTTGCCGTCGAACGCATATGACGCCAAGGGCTTGCTGACGCAGGCGATCAGGGACGATGACCCGGTCGTCGTGTTCGAACACAAGATGCTGTACGCGGACGAGTGCGAGGTGCCCGACGAGCCGTACGTGATTCCGTTCGGTGAAGCCCGCTTCACGCGTCAGGGCGACCAGGTCACGATCGTGGCGTTGTCCCGCATGGTGCACCTGGCGAACCAGGTCGCCGACAACATGGCCGAACGCGGTGTGTCCGTCGAAGTGATCGACCCGCGTACCATATCCCCGCTCGATGAAGACAGTATTCTCGACAGCGTCGAGAAAACCGGCCGCCTGGTCGTGGTCGACGAGTCGAATCCGATCTGCAGCATGGCATCCGAGATCGCGGGGCTGGCGGCCTGCGAGGCCTTCGACTACCTCAAGGCGCCGGTGGTCAAGGTGACGGCGCCGCACACACCGGTACCGGCGACGCCGTCACTGGAGCAGGCCTATATCCCGACGGTGACGCAGATCGAGACGGCCGTGAATACGGTCCTTGCCTACGAGTAGCGGCAGTGTCGATGCCGCACCAGGGGGCGCCGGGCGGCGGACGATGACGGGACTGTTCCGCATCAGCGCTGGCCTGCTCACGTGCTGCTCCATGCTGGCGGCCAGCGCCGGGCGCGCCGCCGACCCCCATGCGGGCTGGGCCTACTACGGGGGCACCCAGGACGGCATTCGTTATTCCTCACTGAAGCAAATTGACCGGGACAACGTCCGGTCGCTCGAAGTGGCCTGGGTCTATCACACCGGCGAGATCGAGCGGCGCGGCAAGGCCTTGATCATGAACAGTTCGACCCAGGACACACCGACGCTGGTGGCGGGATCGCTGCTGGTGTGCACGCCGTTCAATCGCCTGATCGCGCTGGACCCGGCCTCCGGCACGGAGCGGTGGGTGTTCGACGCCGAGATCGACCTGGGGCACCCGCTGCCGTACCAGTACAACTGCCGCGGCGTGACGGGCTGGGAGAACCCCCGCGCCGGTCGGGGTGAGGCCTGCGCCAGCAGGGTGTTCATGGGCACCAACGATGAGCGGCTGTTTGCGCTGGACGCGAAGACGGGCGAACGCTGCCGGGATTTCGGCGTCAATGGTGAAATCCGTGTCACGCAACGGCGCCCGCAACAGTTTGCCGGTGAGCGCAAACTCGTGTCGGCGCCGGTTGTCGTTAACGGGGTCGTGGCGGTCGGTTCGTTCGTGATGGACAACCTGAGGACCGATGCGCCGCTGGGAACGGTGTTCGCCTTCGACGCGGTCACGGGCGAGGCACGCTGGCAGTTCGACCCGATACCGCGCGCCGCCGGCACCCCGGCCGCGGCCACCTGGTTGGACGGCAGCGCCGCCAGGACCGGTGCGGCCAATGTCTGGTCGACCATGGTCGCGGACCCGGAAAGAGACCTGATCTTCGTGCCGGTCGCCTCGGCGTCACCCGATTTCTGGGGCGGCGAGCGCAAGGGCGCCAACCTCTATTCCGACTCGCTGGTGGCGTTGCGTGCGTCCAGCGGCAAGGTGGTGTGGCACTTTCAGCACGTCCATCACGATATCTGGGACTACGATACGCCTTCGCCGCCGATGCTGATCGATATCCGGCGTCATGGCCGGGTCGTCCCGGCGGTCGTGCAGAACACCAAGCAGGGTTTTTCCTTTGTCCTCGACCGGGAGACCGGCGAGCCGGTGTTCGGCGTTGTCGAACGCCCGGTGCCGCAAAACGCCCTGGACGGTGAATGGCTGTCGCCGACACAGCCGTTCCCGGTGGCGCCGCCGCCGCTGGTACCGTCCCGCCTGACACCGGATGACGCCTGGGGCTTTACCTATTACGACCGCAGGGCCTGCCGTGAGAAGATAAAAAAACTGCGTTTTGACGGCATCTTCACGCCGCCGACCGCGGCGCCCGGTTCGATTATCTACCCCGGCACCGCCGGCGGCATGAACTGGGGTGGGCCCGCCTTCGATCCGGCTCGCAAGTGGATGATCGTCAATACGACCAATGTGCCGCAAGTGGTGATCCTGGTGCCGCGCAAGGAGATTCAGGGCATTAGCGGTATCAATCTGGAGGCCGGCAACGACGTCGCGGCGGCCCTGGGGACGCCTTACGGCGTGCGGCGCGAATGGCTGCTTTCACCCTGGGGTGCGCCCTGTGTAAAACCGCCTTGGGGTGAACTGGTCGCCGTGGACATGGAAAAAGGCAGTATCGAGTGGCGTGTCCCGCTGGGCTCGATCGAGAAGATGTTGCCGCTCAAGTTCGAGTGGAACCTGGGCACACCGAACATCGGCGGCCCGATCGTGACGGCCGGCGGCCTCGTTTTTATCGGCGCGACGATGGACGGCTACCTGCGGGCCTTCGATATCGACGACGGCAGCGAATTGTGGAAGGATGAACTGCCCGGCGGCACGCAAACCACGCCGATGACCTATCAGGCCGGCGGCAGGCAGTATGTCGTGATGGTCAGTGGTCACCACCTGTGGTTCGGCAGCCCCGCCAGCGACGCGGTCGTCGCCTACGCGCTGCCGGACGGCGGCGACGGGCGCTGAGGCGCCCGTTGCGGCCGGGCGTTACTTGCCGTCCACGGTAAACGCCAGCAGGACGTTGCCGCCCATGCGGCCCCCGAACAGATAGCCGGAATTGACCAACACGTAACCGCCGCTGATCACCGGCCCGTCCGATTCGATGGATCCACCCCGCGCCGTTTCCCCTGACAGCGTTCTGAATTCCCTGGCGGTGTCGTAATCCCAGAGCACAGCGCCGTTGCTGGCGTCATAGGCGCGCAAGTGTCCGTCGAACGCACCGGCGAAGACGACGCCCGGGATGGCCGTGACGGCCGCCGACAAACCGGGGTCGCAGGCTGGCTTGTCTTTCTCGGCACAGGCGTCCGGCGCGGGCGTGAACCAGATATTTTCGCCGGTAAGTGCGTTCAGGGCGTGCATGCCGGGCGTTCTTTCACCTTTCCACTTGTTGATGAAATTGGTGTCCGCGTTGGGTACGTAGACGACATTCCCGTGTGCCGCCATGCCCCAGTGCACGCCGCCTGCAAACCCGCCCAGGCCGGTCCGCTTTTTCCAGATCAATTCGCCCTGGCGGTCGGGGTCCAGCGCGTAGACGAAACCGGACTTTTGCCCGGCCAGCAGCAGGTCCCGGCCTTTTTCCGAATGCAGCAGAACGGGCGGTGCGCCAAAATCGAAATCCGGACCGTTTTCTTCGGGGCAATTGGCGCCGCTGCCGATGAAACAGGACATGTTCCACGCGTCCCCCGGCGTTGCCTGGTAAACCCACTTGATGGCGCCGGTCGCCAGGTCGAAGGCGATGATTGAATCGCTGGTCGGTTGCGCGGGCGAGGTATAGCTTTCACCCGTTCCGGCATAGATCAGGCGGCGCTTGTCGTCGATGGTCAGCGTTGACCATATCGGCGCCCCCGCCGGCCCCCACATCTTCGCACCCTGGGAGTTCAGCTTGCCCAGGGATTTCGGTGCTTCGGGGATCGAATAGCTTTTCCAGACCATGCGGCCGTCTTCGGTGTCGAAGGCGGCGATACCGCCGCGGAACGTGCAGCAGGCATAGGCCGGGTCCGCCGCGGTCGCCCATTCGCTGGACGAAAGCGGCACGTACAAGCGGTTTTTGTAGAACTTCGGCGAGCCGGTGATCGTGACGTCGGGGTGATCCGCGACGCTCGACTTCCACAGCAGTTTACCGCTGGCGGCGTCCACGGCGTACACGCCGCCGTCAAAATCACCGAAATAGGCGGTCAGCCGGGTTGCGCCAGAGGACGTCTTCGAAGCCGCGATCGTGACGCCCGAACGCACCTCGGCGGCGGCTTTGAAGGTCCAGTGGGCGCAGCCCGACCCGAGTTCGAGCGCATAGACCGTGCCGTCCTGGCTGCCCATGTAGACGCGGCCGCCGGCGATGGTCGGCTGTGAGCGCGCGCGGGTCGCGTTGGGGTAGGCAAAGGCCCACTTCAGACGCAGCTTGGGCACATCGCCGGGTTCGAGCGCGGCGGCTTCGGCCGTAACGAAGCGCGTGTTCTCCAGGTCGAGGCCCCAATCGGAGACGGCGCGGGCGGGCGCCGCCGGATCAGCCGGCGCGTCGTTTGCGCAGCGTGCGATCGGCCGCTTATCGACGCTGTCGAGACTGGCGCCGCCCAGGTACTCGGCCAGGCGCCGCCGCTCCGCTTCCGTCAACGGCACCGCCTGGGCTTGCATGACGCCGTCCTGCATCGATTTGAGTATCGCTTCCGGCCCCATCATCTGGAATACGACCATGTGGGGCGCCCTTGGTACGCCGCCGCTGTGGCAGGCCACGCAGTATTGCTGGTAAAGCGCCTCGGTGGGCCGTTGCTGTGCGGGCGGGGTGGTCTCGTCCGCGCCCGCGGCGGGCGACGGAAAGGCCAGGCCCCCACAGGTGGCGAGCAGCAACGCGCCCATGAAGAATTGAGAGAGTTTCGATTCTGGCGTGATCTTAAGCATGATGTTCTCGCTCTTGGCAGTAGCGCCTGGTGTTGAGTCCGGATCCTTGCCTGCGGATGCGATCGTGCGCCGTTGGCGGAAAGGTCGCGGACGGGTCCCGCAGGGCGGATCGGGCCGGAATGGCTGCGATATTTAAAAAAACAGCCATGACTGTATATTTTATATAGACTTGCCGATTTTGTCACCTTAGAATAGGTTCAAAACCACCGTTCCCTGCAGGTGCCGTTTACCCCGATGAAACTGCCGCAAAGCATCCCGATTCTGACCGCGTTCAGTGCGCGTGTGGCGGGTGTCGAAATGGCCGATTTGCTGTCCTCACCTGTGCGTCTGGCCAGGGCGCTCGCCGACACGCAGGCCGTGATCGGTCATGACGGCGTGCTTTGCCTGTTCGACCCTTGGCTGCTACCGAGCGCCTGCATGGGGGAGAACGGACCGGCAGTCCGGCGAGAGGCTTCCGTCGAGACGCCGTTGACGCCACCGGGAGAGCTGTTGCAGCGCCCCCCCGTGAGCACGCTGCTGGAGACGATGCAGCCGTTGCGTCACAGCCTGCCGGACGACGTGAAAATCTATGCTGCTTTCAGCGGGCCCGGATTGCTGAGCGCACGCTTGCGTGACGCCCTGGCGGTGAACGGCGGGACCGAAGCGGGTTATGTGCGGGAGGTCATGAGAGGCCTCGTGCGCTCGTTCCTGGATCTGAAGGCGGACGGTATTGCACTGATCGAACGGTCGGGGGGGAAAGTCTCCCCGGAATCGACGGCCAGCTATCGGGTCGTGCGCAAACTGGCGGAGTTCTACGATGCCGGCTACGTCGTCTTCGACCTGGCCGCCGGCGAGCGGCGGGACAACGACTTCAATGCACAATGCGTCTTCGACCTGCCCGCGGCCACCGGCGAAATCGGACCGGTGACCGGCCGGTCGTGGCCGGCTGAAGCGGCCGGGGGGCCGCCGCGCACGTCGGCCGGCGACGTGCCGGGCGACACACCGGTGGAGGTTTTGAAAACACTGTTCGCGCACGCGGGCAGGTGACGCATGGTCCGCGTCGGCAGGCCCAATTGAAGCTTATGATGAATTCGATCGACATAGACACCGGTGGAACGTTTACGGATGGCGTCTTCCGTCACGATGGCCGCGTCGCGACCGTAAAGGTCGATACCACGCCGCACGACCCGGTAAGGTGCTTCATGAACTGTGTCGCGGAGGGTGCCGGGCAACTGGGGCTGGAGCCGCCGGAACTGCTGCGTGCCACCGATATCATCCGGTATGCGACGACCTCGGCCACGAACGCCATCGTACAAAAGAAAGGTCCCAGGATCGGTCTGCTGATCAGCGCGGGCATGGGCGGACTCGACGGGTCTGGCGGCGAGGCGCCCGGCCCGGATGGGCTATGGCGTTTCATTGATCCGTCCATGGTCGCGCGCATCCCGGAGGCGGTGGGTGAGACCGGCGCGGTGCACACCGCCCTGGATCCGGCGGTATTCAGGGAGGCAGTGGAGCGGCTGCTGGACGCCGGTGCGCGCTTGCTGGTCGTGGCCTTCGAACATGCCGATGTCAATCCTTGCAACGAGTCGCGGGCGCGGGAACTCTTCGATGCCATGCTGCCGACCTATTACCTGGGCCGTCCATTCATGCTCCTGTCGCACCAGGTCAGTGCGTCCGGCGACGCTCTGCAAAGGCTCAACAGCGCCGTCATTTCCGGCTATCTGCACCGTGAACTCGTCGGCTACCTGTATCGCTGCGACGACGCCGTGAGGCGCTTGGGGTACCGTCACCCATTGCTGGTGGTGCATTCGACCGGAGGCGTGGCGCGTGTGGCCAAGACCAAGGCGCTCAATACCTACAACTCGGGTCCCACGGCCGGCGTATTCGGCGCCGCCCGCATCGCCCGGCGTTACCGATTGCCGCATGTCATGACCATGGACCTGGGCGGCACGAGCACGGACGTGGCCTTTATCGAAGGCGGTCGGCTGCGGCTTGAATTCAACGCCGAGATCGAAGGCGTCGGCGTCAGCGTGCCGATGATCGACGTGGTCGGGCTTGGCGGTGGCGGCGGCTCGATTGCCGCGCTGGACGGAAAGCGCCTCAACGTGGGCCCGGAAAGCGCCGGCGCCGTGCCCGGCCCGGTTTGTTACGACCTGGGCAACAATGCACCCACGGTCACGGATGCGAACGCCGTGCTCGGCTTGATCGCGCCGGACAACTTCCTCGGCGGCAGGCGCCGCATGAATATCGAACGGGCCCGGCGATCGATCGAGGAATCCGTCGCGGTTCCGCTCGGCTTGTCCGTCGATGAGGCGGCGCTCAGCATCCGCTCGGTTCTGGCCGAAAGCCTGGCCGATAGCATCCGAGCGGAAGCGGGCAGGCGTGGGTTTCCGTTGGCCGAAGCAGTTATCTTCGCCTACGGCGGGGCCGGGCCCCTGCACGCGGCGGACATCGCCGCCGCCGCCGGCATCGATACGTTCTACATGTTTCCGGAGAGTCCGGTGTTCAGCGCGGCGGGCACAGCCACGATGGATATCCAGCATCTCTATGAATGCCGGGTGCAAACGCCGGAAGGGGAGGGTTCGGGCCTGGCGCTGAAGCAGGCCGCCGAGGGATTGTCGGAGCGGGCCTGGCGGGACATCCGCGGCGAGGGTTTCGATGCAACCGAAGCGGAACTGCGGTTCGCGCTGGAAACACGGGATGGCGAGCAGATCTGGCTGACGCCGGAAGAAGTGGGCGGGGCGAGGGCGGCCGCCCATGCGCAGGGCCTGTTGCGGCTGACGGCGACGCTGAGGATGCCGGGCGGGGACGGGCTGGCGGAAGACAGCGGCATCAGGCCGGCAGCGAGTCTCGCAGCCGGCGCCGAGCGCGAGGCGGGGTTTGCGGGCGGGCGCCGCCAGTGCGGCGTGTATGCCTATCACGAATTGCCTGCCGGAAAACGGATCAGCGGCCCCGCGCTGGTCGAGAGCGCGGAGACGACGGCCGTGATTCCGCCCGGCTGGCTGGCCGAGAGCGACCGCCATGGCGCACTGAAGGCCTGGCGGGAGTGAACGACAGGGCAGACCCATGAACTTGAGACCAGTCACAGAATACCTCGCGATCGACCTCGACACGGAGCGCTGGATCTGCCGCCGTTGCGAGCACGATATCGGGGATGCGCGAGAGAACTACAAGCACGGACTCGTCCTGCGCGCACGCAGCCCGGAAAAGATCCACTCCTCGGGTCTCGGCCGCGCGCGCCTGTACCCGGACCCTGAATGGTGTCAGGTCGTCGAGATGTTCTGCCCGTCGTGCGCCACGCTCGTCGAGGTCGAGTATCTGCCGCCCGGGCATCCGCTGACCCATGACATCGAACTGGACATCGACGCCCTGAAAGAAGGGGCGTTGGCGAAGAAGCAATGAAACCTGCACTAACTGCCCAAGGCGCCTCGATCAGTATCGACATCGGCGGTACGTTCACGGACTGCTACCTCGAGTGCGGCGACAGGGTCGCCTGGGGGAAGGCCTCGACCACGCCGGACGATTTCTCGCGCGGTTTCCTGAACGCGTTGGCGGACGCATCCGGCGGTCTCGGCCTGGGGGTCAAGGAAGTGCTGGCGGACGCGGCACTGCTTCGCTACTCCACCACGATCGCCTTGAACGCCCTGTTGCAGCGCAGCGGACCGCGGCTTGGTCTGATCACCACGCGCGGACACGAGGACATGCTGTTTATCGGCAATGGCCGGGCCTGGGGTGACGGCCTCACGGTCCGGGAACAGCGCAGGGTGGCCCAGGCGCAGATGCCCGAATGCCTCATTCCGCGCGACATGGTGATCGGAATCGGTGAGCGTGTTGACATGTTTGGCGAGATTATCCGCCCGCTGGACACCGGGGAAGTGCTCGAAGGCCTGCAGCGCCTGGTCGACAAGGGCGTTCAGGGGATCATCGTTTCGTTTTTGTGGAGTTCCGCAAACCCCGGCCACGAGCAGGCCGTCAAGAAGATCATCAACGAGGAATACCCGGAGGTGTACCTCGGCAACATCCCGGTGTTGCTGTCGAGCGAGGTCGTGCCCAAGTGGCGTGAGTACACGCGGACCACGACCACGGTGCTGAACGGCTACCTGCACTTTGAAATGACCAACCAGTTGATGGGCATCGGTGACCAGTTGCGCGACATGGGCTTCAAGCGACCGTTGCAGATGGTGCAGAACACCGGCGGCGTGGCCAAGCTTTCCCGCACGCGGGTGGTCGACACCTATCAATCCGGTCCGGTCGCCGGGCTGATGGGGAGTGGCGCACGCGCCCGCGGCCTCGGCCTGGAAAATGTTATCTGTACGGATATGGGCGGCACCAGCTTTGACCTCGGTTTGCTGGTCGGGGGCAGTCCACGCTTTTATTCGGTCAGACCGGTCATCGACCGTTGGGCCGTCGACCTGCCGTTGCTGGAGGTCAACTCGATCGGCACCGGCGGCGGCTCGATCGCCTGGCTGAACAAGGACTTCGGCAATCGCCTGGAAGTCGGCCCGGCCAGTGCCGGCTCGATGCCGGGACCGGCCTGTTACGGCATGGGCGGCGACGAGGCCACCGTCACCGATGCCGACGTCGTGCTCGGCTACCTGAACCCGGACAATTTCCTGGGCGGGCGCATGGACCTGGAAGTGGAGGAAGCCCAACGGGTCATCCGTTCCTCGGTCGCCCAGCCGATGGGTATTTCCGTCGAACAGGCCGCCCTCGCCATCAAGCGGGTCGCGGACGAAAAGATGGGCGTGGAGATATTCAAGGAGGTCGTGCTCAAGGGCTTCGACCCCCGGGACTTCGTCCTGTTCGCCTATGGCGGCGCCGGTCCGGCGCATTGCTGCGGTTACGCGCAGGCGCTGGGCATCGACAGGATATTCCTGTTTCCGGAAGCCTCCGTCTTTTGCGCGTATGGCGCCTCCACGCTCGATGTGGCGCATATCTACGAACGCGCCCGCCCGATGGTGTTGTTCGATCCCTCCGGCCGCTCGTATCTGGACGAGTTCGATGCTTTCAACGAGACGGTCGGCGACCTGGAGAGCGATCTGCGCCGCGACATGCTCGCAGAGGGGCTCGACCTGGGCGGGATGCGTCTCGCGCTGGAACTGGAGTTGCGCTACGGCTCCTCGCCGGTGACGCAGCGAATTCAATGCAAGGCGTTGCGGCTCGAAAGCGCGGAGGACGTCCGGGCGCTGTACGCGGATTTCCGTGCGCACCTGATGACACTGAGTTTCGGTGTCGATCTGCCGGAAGCGCCGGTCCGTATCGAGACCTTTGCACTCAGCGGCAGCGTCCCCGGGGCTCGGCGGCACGGCGTCGCGGATGCGGCGCCGCACGCCGCCAACGACGGCGATCCAAGCCGCCTTTTTCAGGGCCGCCGCGAGGTCATCTGGGACAACAGCCTGGAGCGGGTCGACACGCCGGTGTTTCCCGTTGCCGGCATCCGGGAGGGCAACCTGATCAGGGGCCCCGCCATCGGCGAGGCGAAGGACACGACCTATGTGATACCGCCAGGCTGGGAAATGCGGGTCCGGCGGGAAGCGGTTTGCGAACTCCGCAAGGTTTCCTAGCATGCTGAAGAGCGGAGGATTGCGCACCATCGTCGATCTTTTTGCGGAGAACGTCGAGCGTGCTCCCGGCAGTCCTTTTATCCGTTTCTCGGACAGCGTTTGCAGTTATGCCGAAGCGGACCGGCTGGCCCGCGGCGTTGCCGGCCTGCTGCAAGAGGCCGGCGTCGGCTACCGCAGCCGCGTCGCGCTGGCCCTCGGCAACCGGCCGGCGTTCCTGGCCGCGCTGCTCGGCGCGCTGCGTCTGGGCGCCACGGTGGTTCCGCTCAACACCCTCTACAAGGCGGACGAAGTGCGCTACGCGCTGGAACACGCGAACTGCGCCGCGGTCTTGACCGAACCCGATCTCGAGGATACCGTGCTGTTGGCCTGCGAACGGGTCGGGCACGCGCTTTCGGTGTTCGTGACCGGCGCCGAGGAAGGTGTCTTCGACCGCGCAGCCGGGGCGCCGGCTGACGGCGGCGGGGCAAGCCGGCCCGGCCCGGGTGACCTGGCGGGCATTTTTTACACGTCGGGGACGACGGCGCGGCCCAAGGGCGTGCTGATCACGCACGAGAACCTGGTCTATTCGGCGCAGGTGACGATCAAATCGCTGGGTCTGACGGCGGCCGACGTGCCATTGCTCGCGTTTCCGCTGTTCCATGTCAATTCCCTGTTCTACGGCGTCATGACGGCCATCGTGCTGATGGGTTCGATCGGCTTGTTGCGCGGGTTTTCGGTGTCGGCGTACTGGCGGGACGCGATCGGTGTGCAGGCTACCTGGACACCGGGTATTACCGGCCCGCTCGCCCGCCTGTTGCTACAGCAGCCCACGTCCGGGGCGGAAACGGCCCACGGTTTGCGCTTTGCGGTCGGCGGCATGTTCACGAGCGTGGAACAGATGGAAGACTTCGCGGAAAGGTTCGGCGTCCGGCTGGTGCAGGGCTGGAGCATGACCGAGACGGTCAGCCTGGGGACGCTGCACCCGCTCGAGCGGCCGACGCCCGTCCAGGGCGTCAACGGTATCGGTTATCCAACGCTCGGGCAGGAGATCCGGCTTGTGACGGAGGGCGGGCGCGAGGCCGGTATCGGGGAGCCGGGCGAAATCCTGTTCCGCTCGCCCAGTCTTTTCGGCGGTTACCTCGACGACGTTGCGGCCACCCGGGCGGCGTTCACCGGGGACGGCTGGTTCCGGACCGGCGATGTGGCCTGCATGGACGCCAACGGGTACCTGGCTTTCCTGGACCGCAAGAAGGAGATGATCAAGACCCGGGGCGAAAACGTCGCTGCGGCGGAGGTCGAGCGCGCCCTCAATGAGTATCCGGGGGTCACGGAGTCCGCGGCGATCGGCGTTCCCGACCCGGAGGGTGTGTGGGGTGAGCGCGTGGAAGCCTACGTTGTGGCCAGGGAGGGCGAGGAAATCCCGGAGGACAGGTTGCTGGCGTGGGTGAGCGAACGGCTTGCGGACTTCAAAGTGCCAGCGGCGCTCCACTTTGTCGACAGCCTGCCCAAGACTCCCTTGGGCAAGATACAGCGCCAGCGACTGAAACAGCGACGCAGCAGCGAAGCGGGGTGAAAGATGGCCAGGCAACCGGATAGTTTCGCGATCGGCTACATGCTCGACACCAACTTTGGGCCCTACGCCCGGCCGGAACCCGGCCCGGCCACGATCAAGCAGTGCATCGACCAATTGCTCGATGAAGGCATGCTGGCCGAGGCGGTCGGGTTTGAAGGGGTCTTTGTTCCGGAGCGGCACATGCGCACCGAGACGATGTGTCCCAACCCACTGTTATTGCTGGCCGCGCTGGCCGTCAGAACCGAGCGCGTCCGTCTTGGCACCTATGCGCTGATACCGACCTACGGCTGGAACCCGATGCACCTGGCCGAATCCACGGCGCTCGTGGACCAGTTGTCGGGCGGGAGGCTGACCCTGGTGGTCGCCATGGGTGTGCTCGAGGACTCCTGGCGCATGTTCGCCACCAATGGCGCGCACCGGCTGTCACTGTTCACCGAGACCATCGAGGTGCTGAAGAAGGCCTGGACTGCGCGCGAGCCTTTCAGTTTCAACGGCAAGCGCTACCAATTCGATAATGTGTGGCTGACCCCGAAACCGTTTCAGCAGAGCCCGCACCCGACGCTGTGGGGCGGCGGGCAGATCGAGGCCGCGATCCGGCGCGCGGGCACCTACGCCTCGGGCTGGTGCGGCGACCCGTTCCCGCTGCACATGGAAACATGGAACCGGCAGACCGACCTGTTCCGCGAAGAAGCCAAGGCGCATGGGGTGACGGACCCGAAAATCATACTGATGCGCGACGGCTTCGTGGCCGAGACACGCGACGAGGCGGAGCGTATCTATGGCGAAGCCTTTGTTGCCGAAATGCTCTACTACTTCGATCTCGGTATACTCACCCATCATGACCCGACCATCCAGTCGCGGGCGGACGTGACCATCGAAAAGCTGCGCAAGTCACTGGTCATCGGCACGCCCGAGGATTGCATCGAGGCGCTCGAGCGATACCGGGACGAGTACCGCGTGGATTACGTGAATATGCGCTTCCGCATGCCGCTGGGGCCGAGCGCGGAAAACACCCGGCGCTGTATCAGGATGTTCGGCGAAGAGGTCTTGCCGCACTTCGGGCCGCAGCCGCGTTGACAGGAGATTCCCATGCCGCCAGATGTCAGCTTTATCAAGGAAAGACGTTACCGGCCGGAGCCGCTCAGCGCGCACGAGAACGAAGCCCTGGGTGCAGTGACGCACGAGGACTACAGCATCTACACGCAGCGTCTCGCCAGCGCCTGTGACGAGGGCAAGGAAATGCTGGTCCGGCTGGGTGTTTCAGAACCGTTGCAGTCCGGGGACGTTTGCCACGCTTATTACACGGCCCGCGGCGATCTTTCTCTGGCCGAGCTGGGCACCTTCCTGCACGCCATCACGGGGGCCGTGCCGATCAAGTTCGTGCTCAAGCATTACCGTGACGACCCGACGGTCGGGCTCAGCGACGGCGATATCTTTTTCTGTAACGAGGCGATCTACGGCGGTTTGCACAACCCGGATCAAATCGTCTTCATGCCGGTGTTCTGGGAAGGCGAGCTGATCAGCTGGGTGTCATCGGCGGGTCACGAGCCGGAAACCGGCGCAACGGAGCCCGGGGGGCAGCCCGCGGACGCCCGCGACCGCTACGCCGAGGGTCTGAAGGTGCCACCGGTGAGGATCGGGGAACGCTTCAGGTTGCGCAGCGACATCATGGAGTTCCTGCAGAACATGGTGCGTTACCCGGAAATGATCGCGACCGACACGGCAGCCAAGCTCGCGGCCTGCCTGCGTCTGCGCGCCCGTCTGCTGGAGATCGTCGAAAAGCACGGCACCAAGTTCATTACAGGTCTGCTGCGCAAGGTCATCGAAGACAGCGCCGTGGCGGCGCGCGAGCGCGTGGACAGGTTGCCGGACGGCCGTTACCGCTGCGTCGGTTTCCTCGACACCTACGGCCCCGAGGAAGCACTGTTGCGCGTGCCCTGTGAGCTGAATATCAGCGGCTCCCGCCTCGTGGTGACCTTCTCCGGGGCTTCGCCGCAGCTGCCGGGGCCTTTCAACGCGTTCGAACACGTCGTCTACGCCCACCTGGTCTGCATGCTGTTCCAGTACTTTTTTTCCGATCTGCCGGGCAGTTCCGGCACGCTGGAGGCCTTCGAGGTCAACTGCGAGGAGGGCACCTTCCTGAACGCCGACGTGCAGGCGGCGGTATCCAGCGGCACGGCGATGGGACCGATGCCCGGAAACGTGTTCATGATGTGCCTGATCAAGGCGATGTACGCCTCCCAGGACGCCGACACGCTGTCCAACGTCGCGCTGCCTCCCGGCGCCTGCGCCCGCTCGTTTTTCTTTGGCGGCATAAACCAGTTCAACCGGGAAGTGGCCGGTGTCAGCCTGCGGCCGAGCAACACGGCGGGGCTTGGCGCTCGGCCGGACAAGGACGCGGTCAACGCCGGCTCGTTCTGGTGGGTGGGGCGCGGCAACGCGGTGGACGTGGAGCACGAGGAGGCGCTGAATCCGTACATCGCGGAATATTCCTGCTTCGCGCCGGACAACGCCGGGCCGGGGAAATACCAGGGTGGCGCCGGCATGTCCTACGGTGTCAGGGTCCACAATACGCCGGGTTTCTATATCCAGACCTTTGGCCTGGCCAGCCGCTTTCCAACCAATTCGGGATTGTTCGGCGGCTACGCGGCCAACGTCAGGCCGGGTTTCCGTATTGCCGGGCGCAATCTCGACGAGATCGCGGAAGAAGGCCATTCCATCGCGCCCAGAAACGAGTTCGACCTGCTCGAACAGGCGGCCGCGGGCGGTCTCGACGTGTTGCTGACTCCGGCGCAGCAACTGGGCGCGGTATTCCACAACGGCGATTTCATCGGTGTCACGGGACCGGGCGGAGCCGGCTACGGCGATGTGCTGGAACGTGACCCGGACGCGGTGGCGGCAGACGTGCGCGACGGCATTATCAGCCGCTGGACGGCGGAGCAGGTCTATTGCGTCGTTTTCAATGGCGAGGGCGAGATAGACCCCGCGGCCACGGTCGAACGGCGTGACGCGGAACGCCGGCAGCGGTTGGCGGAGGCCAAGCCTTTTGCGGCCTTTGTCGAAGAGTGGTCGACACTGAGCCCGCCCGCGGACGCGCTGACCCATTACGGCGAATGGCCGGCCGCCGGCACGCCCGGCGACGGGTCTTCCCCCGACCAGGACTGAAGCATGAATACAAGGACACCGGGCAGCCGAGAGGTCGTGATGAACGCGATCGACGCGGCGCGCAACGGGCTCGGAGATGAATTCGTCTCCTGGTTCGCCGACGACCTCGATTTCTGGTTTCCCGGCACGACACCGATATCCGGCCGGCGCCGCGGCCTGGCCGGTTTCAAGAAATACCTCGGGCAGGTTGCCGGCTACCTGGATCAGATGATCGTGCTGGAGTTGACCAACGTCATCGTCACCGGGGAATGGGTCATCACCGAGGCGATCGGTCATGGTGTCACCAAGTCGGGCCGCGATTACGACAACAGCTACTGCCTCGTGTGGCAGGTCAGGGACGGCAAGGTGATCCGTTTCGTGGAGTACTGCGACACCGAACTGGTCTCGAAGGTGCTCTGCACCTGACCGCCGGGTGCGGGGGTGTGGCCGGCTACACGGCGTACATCGTGACCACGGTTGCGCCCCCCAGCCCGAGGTTGTGCTGCAGCGCAATACGGGCGTCGTCGACCTGGCGGCGGCCCGCCTGGCCGCGCAATTGCAGGCACAGCTCGAAACACTGCGCCAAACCGGTGGCGCCGATGGGGTGTCCCTTCGACATCAGGCCGCCGGAAGGGTTAACCACGTACTTGCCGCCGTAACTGTTGTCTCCGTCTGCAATGAAGCGGGTCGCTTCGCCTTCGCCGCAGAGCCCGAGGGCCTCGTAGGTGATCACCTCGTTGGGTGTGAAACAATCGTGTAATTCCACGACCTGTGCGGAATCCGGTCCCAGGCCGGCCTCTTCGTAGACGGCCCGGGCTGCGCGCCGCGTCATGCCGGCGCCGACCAATTCAATCGGGTCGGCCCAGGTTTCCGGTGTATCCGTGGTCATGGCCTGCCCGATGATCTCGACCTTGTCGCCGATACCGTGCCGGCCGGCAAAAGCTCCGCTGCAGACAATCGCAGCGGCCGCGCCGCATGAGGGCGGACAGGCCATCAGGCGGGTCAGGGAGGGGCCATACAACTCGGGTGACCCGAGGACTTCCTCCTCGCTCAGCGGTTCGCTGAACAGGGAATACGGGTTATTCAGCGCGTGGCGCCGTGTTTTCACGGATACGCCGGCGAAAATATCCCGCTTGGCCGAGTATTTTTGCAGGTAGTAGTCGGCGGCCGCGCCAAAGCAGCGGATCGCCGCGGGCGCGGCGGGGTAGCCCAGGGTGTCGAGGACGTGTTCGAAACGGTTGATCGAAAACTCCCGGTCCCGGTAAACCGGCTCCAGCGCACCGCGCTGCATCTCTTCGAAACCGAAGGCCAGCACGCAATCGACCACGCCGGCCTTAACGGCTTGGCGTGCGAGGAATAGCGCGGTTGAGCCGCTGGCGCAGGCGTTGTTGACGTTGATCACCGGTATCCCGGTTTGCATGACCTCATAGAGGGCGTGCTGGCCGCTCGTGGTGTCGCCGTAGATATAGGCGGCGTATGCCTGTTCGATCAGGGTGGGGTCGATGGCGGCGTCTTCCAGTGCGTCCCTGATGGCTTTGGCGGCCATGACCCGGTACGGCTCCTGGCTCCCCGGCTTGGCGAACTTGACCATGCCGACGCCAGCGATGAACACTTTGCTCATGGCCTGGCTTTGCTCCCGGTTCTTCTGCGGTCTGCTACCTGGCTTCCATGATGTAGCGCGTGGGCCACAGGAAGTCGATACGCGTGCGGTGGATCAGCCATTGTCCATCGACCTTTTTATACAGGTCATCATAAATGCCGAAGAGGTACAGCGGGTTTTCATTTCCGGGTTCCAGGTTCAGGTCGGTGAGGTAGCAGCGTCCCTTGGCGGTGTCGGGGCCGGTCAGTTCCACCATGTGGTTGGTAATGACGTGCATGACGGACCACGGGTCTTCTTCCTGGTCCAGGTAACCCTGAAAATTTTTCCGGATGGTCTCGGGTCCCACCCAGTTGCCGCCGTATTCCGGCCCGAACTCGCAGACGGCGTCCGGCGTCAGCAGCCCCATGAGCTTGTCGATTTCCTTGCCGTCGAAGTAGGTGGAGTAAAGAATCCTCAGGTTTTTGATTTCATGGATGTTTAACAGATCTTCAATGGTCGTCACGGTAATTTTCCTATGCAGTGATGGCCCGGTGGGGCGCTATGCGTGGAGTGAAACGCGGCGCTGACATAATAACGCCAGTTTGAATGTCATTCAAACCAGGCGCGCTGCAATAATGGGCAGGGCGGATATCGAAATATCGCTGCCGGCGGGAAATACCGGTCGCAGGTATCAAAGGTCCGCTGCGCTCTCCAGGCTCGCCTTGAGTTGAGAAAGAAAACGGGCGCCCAGCGCGCCGTCCACGGCGCGGTGGTCGCATGACAGCGTGGCGGTCATCAGCCTGGCGGTTCTGACCCCGTTACTGTCCGCCACGGCACGTTCCGCGCAGGCGCCGAGGGCGAGTATCGCGACCTGTGGAGGATTGACGATCGCCTGGAAGGCGCTGATGCCGTACATGCCCAGGTTGGTGATGGTGAAGGTTCCGCCTTCCAGGTCCTCTTTTGCCAGCGCCGCATTGCGGGCGCGCTCGCTTTTTTCCCCCGCCCGTTCCGCGAGTTCGGACAGGCCCAGGTTTTCCGCGCCGTGGATGACGGGTGTGATGATGCCGCGGTCGGTGGCAACGGCCATGGCGAGGTTCACCGCGGGGAAGCGGCGAATTTCCTCGTCGACGAGGTGCGCGTTGATATCCGGCACGGCCTGCAGGCAGATGACCGCCGCCCGCATGACGACATCGTTGACGCTGAGCCTGGCGCCACCCTTCGCGTTGACGTCATCGCGCCGCGCGAGCGCCGTTTCCATGTCGATATCGATCGACAGGTAGAAATGCGGGATCTCTTGCTTTGCTTCCACCAGGCGGCGGGCGATGGTCTTGCGCGTGGCGCTGAGTGGAATGGCTTCGTAGGGCGCCCGCTCCTGCGTGTCGGCGCCTCCCGCCGCCTGTTGCTGGGCGAACCGTTCGACATCTTCCGCCGAAATGCGCCGTCCGCTGCCCTGGACCAGGTTGATGTCCACGCCGAGTTCCTTGGCGCGCTGCACCGCGGTCGGGCTCACCCTGACACGGCGCGTGCGCGCCGTGGCTGCAGCCGCCGCTGCGGGGGCCGTGGCGGCAGGCGGCCTTTCCGACGCCGCCGGCTTTTCCGCCGCTGCCCGCCCTTCGCCGCTGTTGGGTTCAGCTGCTTGAAATGCCGCGACAAAAGCGTCGATCGCCTCGTCGTCGACGTCTGCCGGTGCGATGACACCCAGCAAGGCGCCGACTTTCAGGGTTTCGCCCTTGCCGGCGAGACAGCGGCGCAGGACGCCGGCCACGGGTGCCTCGAGCGTGTTCACGATCTTGTCCGTTTCGATATCGACCAATTCGTCACCCGGGGCGAGATCGCCGCCTTCCTGGCCATGCCACTCGACGACCGTGCCCTCCAGCATTTCAATGCCCCATTTGGGGATGGTTAGCGCATGAATTTTTGCCGTCATTCCTTTCTGTTCCGTCCATGTGTCAAAGGGCCAAGATAAAAATCAAGCCCGGGTTCGGTCTTCTCCGGCCTGTTCGTTCAGCATGTCGACGATGCCCTGTGCCGCCCTGCGTGCATCGGCGATCGCCGTTACGACCAGGTCGGCGCCGCGGACCATGTCCCCGGCCGCGAACACCCTCGGATTGCTGGTCTGGAACGGGTAGGGTGTGTCGTCGTCGATTTCGACGAGCCCCCACTTGTTGACGTCGATGCCGTGCTCGCTGAACCAGTTGTCCGGTGAGCCCTCGAAGCCGAACGCGATGACCACGGCATCCGCCCCAATCACCCGTTCACTGTCCGGTACGGGCTCCGCCCGCCTGCGGCCGTCAGGACCTGCCTTGCCCAGGCGCGTTTCCTCGACGCGCACGCCAAGGCGGCCGTCCCTGTCTTCGGTGATCTCGAGCGGCTGTATATTGAATTCGAACTGCACGCCTTCCTCGACGGCATTGCTGACCTCGCGCTGTGAGCCGGGCATGTTGTCCCGGTCGCGCCGGTAAAGGCAGCGCACATCGGCGGCGCCCTGGCGAATCGCGGTCCGCACGCAATCCATGGCGGTGTCGCCGCCGCCCAGTACGACGACCCGCTGGCCGTGAAAGTTGATATTGGGGTAGTCGCCCTCGGGCATGTCCAGCAGCGCGCGGGTCGTACCGATCAGGTAATCCAGGGCCTTGTATACGCCGGGGACTTCACGGCCCGGCAGTTGCCCTTCGATCGCCTTGTAGGTGCCCAGGCCGAGAAACACGGCGTCGTGCTTGGCCAGGATCTCCTCGAAGGATATTTCCTCGCCGATCGTCGCGCCGAGGACGAAGCGGATACCCATGCCTTCCAGGATGCGGCGCCTGATCCTGATGACGCGCTGCTCCAGCTTGAACTCGGGAATACCGAAGGAGAGCAGTCCGCCGATCTCCGGGTGCCGATCGTAAACCACCGTCTTGACGCCGTTGCGCGCGAGTATGTCGGCGCAGGCAAGTCCCGCCGGCCCGGCGCCGATGACCGCTACCTTGAAACCGCTGTCCACGACATGATCCAGGTTTGGCCGCCAGCCGCGCGCAAACGCCGTGTCCACGATATGACGCTCGATGGCGCCGATGGTCACGGCGCCGTAGCCTGAATTCAACGTACAGGCCCCCTCGCAGAGGCGGTCCTGGGGGCAGATGCGCCCGCAGATTTCCGGCAGGCTGTTGGTCTGGTGTGCGAGCTCGGCGGCCTCGAATATGCGGCCCTCCGCCGCCAGCTTGAGCCAGTCGGGGATGTAATTATGCACCGGGCACTTCCACTGGCAATAAGGGTTTCCGCAGGCGATGCAACGTTCGGACTGGGCCACGTTCTCCTGCTTGGAAAAAGGTTCGTAGATTTCCCTGAACTCGCCTTTCCGTACCTCCAGCGGGTACTTGTGGGGCTCGCTGCGGCTGCGGTCGATGAACTCGAATTTTTTCCTGATGTTGGAGCCGCCCATGACTACTTGACCACCGAAAGCGGGATTTTCTGCTCGGCAGCGCCCGCGCTCTTCGGTTCCCTTGGGCGGACCACTCGGAAGAAGAACATGAAATGTTCGAATTTGCCGAGGACGTTTTCGCCCCAGGCGCTGCCGGTGGCGGCCACGTGCTGCTCGAGCAAAGCCCGGATGACGGCGATGTCAGAGCCTTCGACCGAGGTGTCGATGTCGGCAACCTCGACCGACTCGGCGTTGATCCGCTGCCTGAAGTTCTCGTCGATGTCGAGCACGTAGGCGATGCCGCCCGTCATACCGGCCGCAAAGTTGGAGCCGGTGCGGCCGAGGATAAGCACGCGGCCGCCGGTCATGTATTCACAACCGTGATGACCCACGCCCTCGATGACGACGGTGGCCCCCGAATTGCGGACCGCGAAGCGTTCACCCGCCTGTCCGGCTGCATAAAACTCACCGCCGGTCGCGCCGTAAAGACAGGTGTTGCCGACGATTGCGCTACGTTTGGCCACGATCGATGAGCCCGGGCCGGGCGCGATCGAGATGCTGCCGCCCGACATGCCCTTGCCGACATAGTCGTTGGCATCGCCGTGCAGCTTGAGGTGCATGCCGTGCGTGTTCCACACGCCGAAGCTCTGTCCCGCGGAGCCGTTGAATGTCAGCTGCAAACCATCGCCGGGGTAGCCGTTGGGGCCGTATTGCCGGGCGATGGCGCCGGCCAGCGCCGCGCCGACGGAACGGTCGTAGTTGCGAATGGAAAACTCGCCCCGGAGCGGGCGGCCCTCCCGCAAGGCGTCGCCGACATGCCGCAGGATGGCCCGGTTCAGTTCGCCGCGGTCATGCGGCTGATTGAGGGTGCCGCCGAAACCGCCGCCGCCGGGCCCTCCACTGGCGGCCGCCCTGAGAATGCGGCCGAGGTCGAGGCTGCGTTGCTTGGCGGTCGGCGCCTCGATCAATTCAAGCAGGTCACTGCGGCCGATAACCTGGTCGAGGCGCTGAAAGCCCAGGTAAGCCAGGTGTTCGCGGACCTCTTCGGCGACAAAGCGGAAATAGGTCATGACCATCTCGGGCAGACCCTTGAAATGGTCTTTGCGCAGACCCTCGTCCTGCGTGGCGATACCGGTCGCGCAATTGTTCAGGTGACAGATGCGCAGGTACTTGCAGCCCAGTGCGATCATCGGGCCGGTACCGAAGCCAAAACTGTCGGCACCGAGGATTGCACCCTTGATCACGTCCAGCCCGGTCTTGAGGCCACCGTCCACCTGCAGGCGTATGCGCTCGCGCAAACCGTTGACGGTCAGCGCCTCGTGGGTCTCGGGCAGACCGGTTTCCCATGGCGAACCGGCGTATTTTACCGAGGTCAGTGGGCTGGCGCCGGTGCCGCCGTCGTGACCGGCAATCGTGATGCAGTCGGCGTACGCCTTGGCTACGCCCGCCGCGATCGTGCCAACGCCGCGTTCTGCGACCAGCTTGACCGACACCCTGGCCTTGTCGTTGACTTGCTTGAGATCGAAAATCAGCTGCGCGAGGTCCTCGATCGAGTAAATGTCATGGTGCGGGGGCGGCGAGATCAGTGTCACGCCCGGCACGGAATGGCGCAGCGCGGCGATATGTGCGGATACCTTGTGCCCCGGCAACTGGCCGCCCTCGCCGGGCTTGGCGCCCTGCGCGATCTTGATCTGCAGGATGTCGGCGTTGACCAGGTAGTGTGCGGTCACGCCGAAACGGCCGGACGCGACTTGCTTGATCCTCGAATTGCGCGCCGTGTCGAAGCGGGCCGGGTCCTCGCCGCCTTCGCCCGAATTGGAATAGCCGCCGAGCTTGTTCATGGCGATGGCCAGTGCTTCGTGCGCCTCGGGTGAGAGTGCGCCGATCGACATCGCGGCGGTGTCGAAGCGGGGAAAGATCGCCTCGGCGCTCTCGACCTCCTCCAGCGGTATCGCCTTGCGTTTGTCCGTCAGCCTCAGCAAGTCGCGGATACTGGCGGGCGAGCGGCCGTTGACGAGGTCGGCGAATAGCTGGTAGTCGGATTTTTTGCCCGACCGAACGGCCTGCTGCAGGGTGCTGACGACATCCGGGTTGTAGGCATGGAACTCGCCGCCGTACGTGAACTTCAGGAAGCCGCCCTGCGTCAGCGGCTTGCCCTGCTGCCAGGCGTCCGCCGCCAGTTCGCGCTGTTCCTTTTCCAACTCGGCGAAACCGACGCCGCCGACCTGGCCGGCGGCCTTTGGAAAGCACATCGAGGTCACTTCCTCGCTGAGCCCCACGGTTTCGAACAATTGTGCGCCGCGGTAACTGGAGACACAGGAGATGCCCATTTTGGACAGGACTTTCAGCAGACCCTTGCGGACACCGCGCCGGTAGTACTTGCGGTGCTGCAGCAGGTCGCCGCCGAGGGCGCCGCGGGCGTGCAGGTCGTTGATGACCTGAAAGGCCAGGTAGGGATATACCGCGGTGGCCCCCACACCCAGCAGAACGGCGAAATGATGCGAGTTACGCGCGCTCCCGGTTTCGACAATGATATTGCAGTCGCAGCGCAGACCATCCCGCACCAGGCGCTGGTGGACCGCGCCGGTGGCCAGCGCCGCCTGTATCGGGATGCTGTCCTGCGTGATGTGCCGGTCGCTCAGGACCAGGAACGTGACACCGTCCCTGACCGCCGAAGCCACTTCGTCGCAGAGCTTATCCAGGGCTTCCTTCAGGGTGCCGTCGGCCGGGTAGTTGAGGTTGAAATACTGGTTCCGGTACCAGCGCTGATCCATTTCCAGCAGCTTTCGGTACTTGACGATGTTCAATATGGGCCACGGTATCAGTACCCGGTTCGAGTGCGTGCTGGTTTCCTGGAAGATGTTGTGCTCACGCCCGAACAGGGTTTCGAGACTCATCGCGGATTTTTCTCGCAGCGGGTCGATGGGCGGGTTGGTGACCTGTGCGAACTGCTGGCGGAAGTAATCGTATATGGACCGCGGCAAACGCGACATGACCGCCAGCGGCGTGTCGTCGCCCATCGAACCGGTCGCCTCGACCTGGTCCTCGGCCATGACCCGGATGACCTGTTCGCGCTCTTCGTTGCTGACCGCGAACAGCTTCTGGAAAACGGGCAGGGTATGCGGGCTGTCGCGCATGAACCGGGCCGCCGCCTCGGCTTCCTGCTCATCGTTATTGAAGACCCGGATCACGTTCTCGGCCAGCCAGTCGGCGTAAGGCCGCCGGGATTTCAACTGGTTGTCGATTTCGTCGGAGCGCCACAGTTTGCCGCTGGCGGTGTCGACGGCGAACATTTCGCCCGGGCCGACGCGTCCTTTTTCCACGACGTCGGCTTCCTCGTAGTCCCAGACACCCACTTCGGAGGCCAGCGTGATGAGGTTGTCCCGGGTAATGACGAAGCGCGCCGGGCGCAGTCCGTTTCGGTCCAGGTTGCAGGCCGCGACGGTGCCGTTGGTCATGACGATCCCGGCCGGGCCGTCCCAGGGTTCCACGTGCATCGAGTTGAATTCGTAGAAAGCCTTCAGGTCGGCCGACATATCCGGCTCCGCCTGCCATGCCGGGGGTATCAGGATACGCATGGCGCGAAAAACGTCCATGCCGCCGGCCAGGAAGATTTCCAGCATGTTGTCCAGCGAGGACGAGTCGGACCCCTCCTGGTTGACCAGCGGCCGGATTTTCTGCAGGTCGGGCAGGAGCGGCGTCTGGAACTTTGTCGTCCGTGCCTCGGACCAGCTCCTGTTACCTTCGATGGTGTTGATCTCGCCGTTGTGCGCGATGTAACGGAACGGCTGGGCGTAGCGCCAGTTGGGCAGGGTGTTGGTCGAAAAGCGCTGGTGAAAAAGGCAGACGCAGCTCTCCAGCTTGGGGTTCTTCAGGTCGGGGTAGAAATCGGGCAGGTGCGCCGGCATTACCAGGCCCTTGTAGACCGTGACCAGGTTGGATAGCGTCGAGACATAAAACGATGCGTCGCTGTCTTCGAGGTGCATGTTCTCCGCGGCCGCCATGCGCCGGGCGATAAACAGGCGCCGCTCCACATCATTGCGCGTCCAGCCGGAGGGGACATTGACGAAGACCTGTTCGATACGCGGCAGCGAGTCCCTGGCGACCTGTCCCAGCACCGAGGTGTCGGTCGGCACGACACGCCAGCCGGCCACTTCCAGGGTTTCGTTGCGGATGTGTTTTTGCAGGATGTCGCGCGAGCGCTGCGCAACGTCCGGATCCGTGCCGAGGAAGACCATGCCGACCGCAAAGTTCTGGTCGAGCCAGAATCCCTCCTGCTTGGCGATGTGGCGGAAGAAAGACCAGGGGAAAGCCATCAGTATGCCGCAGCCGTCACCCGACTTGCCGTCCACCGCGATGGCCCCGCGGTGCGTCATCCGGTTGAGCGCGGTGCAGGCAGTCTCCACCAGGCGGTGGCTGGCCTCGCCATGGATATGCGCGATCAGGCCAAAACCGCAACTGTCCTTGGCGTTGTCCGGCTGGTACATGCCTTCACTGGGTCCTGGCCATTGCATTGCTGATCGGTCTCCTGCCTTGGGGGTCACTGGTTTTCGCTGCCCGAGCCTTTAATACTAGCCGGAAATACGAACAATGGAAAACCGTTTTTCAGGCGATGGCCGGAATTGCGTCGAAACTGCTTAAATACTTCTGAAAACAGGGAATAATGACACTTGCGGGGATGCCGAAACCGGCCGCATGGGCTATACTTTAAGTGTCCTTGTTTGTTCCGGATGCGCACCGCCGGATCCTTCATCGAACGGGGGCAGAAGCACTTACGGGGACCGCGTGACCGGCCGGTCCGAAATCTGGTGTGACTTCCGAGATCAGCCGGCAAGCCGCGGCCCCATGTGGTCCTGACAGGAGGGCGCCATGGCTATCGCGATAACTTTGAAATCTTACCTCGATGAGCACGATGTCGATTACGACATCGTAGAGCACGCTCATTCACACTCATCCCTGGAATCCGCGCACCAGGCCAGTGTTCCCGGCCACCAGGTGGTCAAGGCCGTTGTGCTGGGGGATAGCGAAGGCGTTGTCGTCAGCGTGTTGCCGTCGACCAACCGTCTGAACCTGGATTGGGTCAACGATTCGCTGGGCCGCAAGCTGAAACTGGTTACGGAGGACGAGTTGCCCAGCCTGTTCAGCGACTGCGACCTGGGCGCGGTTCCGGCCCTGGGTAACGCCTATGGCCTGGACGTGGTCTGGGACGAGGAGCTTCGCGGTGCCCGCGACGTCTATATCGAGGCCGGCGATCACGAGCACCTCGTGCATACGCACGGGAAGGACTTCCGTCGCCTGTTGGCGGACATGCCGCATTGTTTCATCAGCGCGGAGAAGGACTATTCCGACTGGATGGCGCACTGATACGCATTGACCCCGAGAGGCCGCGGCGGACGCGCGCGATCCCGCGGAGGACCGTCAACCCGGCGGAAGCAGGAGCCCCCATGGCCTTGTCGCGGCCCCGGTAGATTTCAGCCACGCTGGAAATGACGCCGCCGGGTAAGCCCTGCCTACGGCTGTACGCGGTTCAAGGTCACGTGAAATCTCCTCGTTCACGCTACCCGGACGGCAGCTTGCGCATGCGCGCCTGGCCGCGGCTGATGTCGCGCAAAGCCGCGGACAACGCGTTCTGGTCTTTCTGGCGGCAGCGGATGTTGAGCCTGATTCCCTGGTTGTCGTATTGTTCCGCGAGTTTTTCGGCTGCGAATCGCTCGAGAACGCCATGTACGCTGGCGGCATGCTCGAAGCCTGCCGTCAGCAGGTATTCAGCTTCCGGGTGACGCTCGATTACCCTGGCCCGGTCCAGGCATTTTGCCGCAGTGCCCGAATACGCCCTGGCCAGACCGCCGACGCCGAGCTTGATACCGCCGAAATAGCGTGTGACGACAACCATTACGTTCTCCAGTTGCCGGCCTTCGATGACACCCAGGATCGGTCGTCCCGCCGTACCGCCGGGTTCGCCGTCGTCGCTCGAGCGCACCTGGTAATCGATGCGCCAGGCCCAGCAGTTGTGCGTCGCCTGGGGGTCGGCGACGGATTCATAGAACTCCAGCGAGGACTGCTGTGAGTCGACCGCGGCCGCGTGGGCGACAAAGCGGCTCTTCCGGATGCAGGTCTCGAAAACCGCGCTGTTGCCGAGTGTCAGCATCAGTGTTTGAGTTCCTCGGGCAAGGGGTAATCCGGATGGGTGCTGACGAACTCCCGCAATGCGTCCCGCCAGGCGTCGTCGCCGGCGCGCTTCAGCGCCAGGATCACTTGAATGCGCGCCTCGTCGTCGGCTTCCTTCTTCAGCCGCTCGCTTTCCTTCAGCGTCGGCTGCGCCTTTTCGTCCAGTAACCTGCCGGCCTTGACGGTGGCCTCTTCCTGTGGCTGGCCGACCGCCGTTTGCGCCGCCGGGGCGGGCGTCACCGGCGCCGCCGCGGAAGCGCCGGGCTCGGCGTCGGCATCGTCCTTGACGGCAGCGTCTCCGGCGCCAGTGGCCAGCGCCTCGGTGCGATAATCCAGCCTGCGGACAAGTGTGTCCTGCTCTTGCTCCCTGCCTTCGGCGGGCCGCTGCGGCGACTCCACGGGTGCGGGTGCCGCCGCCCTCTGCAGCGGTCCCGTTGGAGGCTGTTGGAAGTGGTAGATGGCGATGGCCAGTACGACTACCGCTGTCGTGGTGAGGCCGTGGATCCAGCCGAATTGCAGGCGTCTCGGTTTTTCCGAAACGGCGCGGCGGGCGCTGCCGAGCACGGCCTGGTCGAGCAATCGCGGCGGTTCGTCGGCGTCTTCCCGCCGGTATGCCTGCGCCAGTTTGTCGAGGTCGCCGGAGAGCGTATTGTCGTCCTGTCCCGGGCGGTGATTGCTGTTCATTCGGCTAGACTCCGTTTCAACTTGTCGACGGCGTAACGCAGGCGGCTCTTGACCGTTTCCCTGCTGACGCCGGTTACCTCGGCAATTCCCTCCATTGTAAGCCCGGCTTCGAGTTTGAGCAGCAGCGTATTTTTCTGCACCGCCGGCAACTTCCCGATGGCGTCGAGCAGGCGCGTCCTTTGTTCGCAGCCGATCAGGTCCTGCACCGGCTCCGGGTCCCCGTGGGGAAGCTGTGCCGGGTCGGGGCCGCCGCGTTGGTGCCGGGCGCGGTAAAAGTCGACAAGATGGTTGTGCGCGATGCGGAACAGCCATGCCCTGAACGGTGTCGCCGGCCGGTAGCTGCGGCGCGCGCGGATGATTTTTTCCCAAACGCCCTGGTAGAGGTCGTTCGCTGCGGCGGGTTCCTTGACCTGGCGGCAAACATAGCGGTAAAGGGGGCCCCGGTAACGGGTGTAGAGCAGGTCAAATGCGGCGGCGTCGCCCCCCGCGTAGCGTTGCATAAGCCGCTCGTCGCTCGTCTCCCGCATGACGGCAGGGTAGCTGATCCGCAGTACCGCGCCAAGTACGCAGCCGTGGGTGCAGCTACCCT
>Ga0210122_1000003_pt1 | contig 66849 bp, 57 predicted proteins | sample Muzzi_CordB_D2_FD_185530 | JGI IMG/M metagenome (GOLD analysis project Ga0210122, IMG submission 185530) | Wetland microbial communities from San Francisco Bay, California, USA, that impact long-term carbon sequestration - Muzzi_CordB_D2 (SPAdes) | ecosystem: Environmental > Aquatic > Marine >... | reverse complement strand
GGCGTTTATGTTGTTGCAGGAATTCCCGTTTGCTCTGCGCGAGCGCCGCCGCGATATCCCCGCCCGCCGCCAGAGCGACATAGAAACCCCTTACCATCGCGATGGCGGATTCATTGTCCGTCCGCCACGAACCGGCGATGACGGCTTCCGCCCCGGCCGCGAGGTAATCGCTGACCAGACCCGGCTGGGCGGTGAAGGCTTCACGCGTCTCGCCCTGCATCCGGGTGGCGCTCAAAAAGACCAGCCCGGCTTTGATCGGCACCGCGGCGATATCCGTCGGGGCCAGCCTTTCGCGCCCGGCGCCGCGTCGAGGTTCGGACAACACCAGCCCGGAACGGTCCCGCTCGGCCAGGTCGATGACACCGGGCATGGACAGGTGCAGCAGAGCGGCCTGTTGCAGGGGGCCGCCACGGAATTCATCGCCAAGCAGTGCACTGCCCTGCACAATCTGCAAACCGGGGCCGACGAACCGGTCCGCGACGGCCTGGATTTCACCGGAGGTCTCCAGCTTCGCTTCGACGCTGCCGGAATAATCCTGTGGAAGGCCGGCCAGAAAAACCTCTTTTGGCCATGACATCTTGAGACCGGATCGAGGCTCGCGATCCGATGGGAACGCCAGCAGATTGACGACCCGGTGCTGCTCGGCGAGGTAATGCTGACCGAGTTTCAGGGCGTCCACCGGAAAGCCCGTCAACAGGCCGTCCGGCACAAAATAGACCGTTTGCGGAAGCTGTCCCGCCAGCGGCCCCAGTAACTGCTCGCCCAGGTCTCGCATGATCCTGTCAAAAACCGCCGGGGACAGGTGCGGGAGATTCTCGCGCGCGCTTTGCAGGTTGGCGTAAAGTCGTTCGGGATGATCGATGTGAAAGCGCCTGACGCGCCCCGCCTGCGCCAGCCATGCCTGGGCTTCCCCGCTGCTGAGGTGGTAGGTCAGGACGGCCTCCTGCGGAGACAGGGCTCCAAGCATTCGCTGCAGGCCGGCGGCGGACAGGAATGCGTGAGCGGCGTCGAATTCGCGCCGGGACGCCTCGATCTGAGGACGCACACCGGCGGCCGGTCGGTCGTCTTGAGCCGCCTCGAGCGTCACCAGACGCTGACGCAACGTTTCCGTCGTTTCCGGTTCCGCCGTCGGCCGCGGTCCTGTCGCCGCGGCGGCAGCGAAGCGAATCCGCGTCAGCGCCAGCAGGGTCTCGAAATCCCGGTCGCGGGACGAGGAGACGGGTCGCGGCGCCCTGCCGACGGTATCCAGGTAGTCACCGAACAGTTCGTCGTGCCACTGCCAGTACCACGCACCGAGCATCCCCGGCAGCTGCTGGCGGTAATAGTAGATGTCTGCGACCAGTTGCTGCAGGAGCATCACAGCATCACCGGGACTGCCGTGTTTCGCCAGATAACGGGCGCGCAGCCAGGTTGCGGCCGCCGCCTGCCGGGGGACACCGCCGGCGACCAGTGTTTCGTACGCCTTCCGGGTACTGCCGGCCCCGCACGGCTCCGCCGTATCGAGCTGCACGGCGCACAGCTGCAATTGCGCCAGCAGCCGCTCCCGGTCCCGGCCCGCCGTTGCGGCCGCGGCGAGGCTGCGGCGGAAATACAGGCCGGCGCGGGTGCGTTCGACCCCGTTCTGCGCCAGCGCGTCCAGTCCCTTCTGGTAGTAGAAGGCGCTCCTGTCCGCTTCGTTTTCGAGCCATGCCTTCTGTGCCGAGCGGGCTTCGGCCATCGGCCCGAATTCACCGCGGGCGCGGTAGATCGCCGCCATGATCTGCAACCCGGCGGCCGCGTCGAGCAGGCTGCCGCCGCGCCCCGAAGGACGCAGACGGCTGTTGATGCCCGCCGCCCGCAGCTGCGCCAGCGCCGCGTCCGCCTCGCCCATTTCGAAGCTGGCCTGTGCCAGCGCGAAATTCGCCCGGCTTCGTATCGAGCTGTCGTTCTGGTGCTCGAGTGCCTGCGCGAGGACTTTACCGGCCTGCGGGTAAAGGTGACTGCGCATCAGCAATTCCCCCTGCTGCAGCAGGTTGAGTGCAAGCTCGTCGCCCTTGCCTTCACGCAGCAGCTGTGTCCCGATCTGCCGCAGGACCCGGCCCGATGCGGTCGCGTTGCCCGTGCTGGCGTTGGCCGCGACGATGCTTTCCCGGATATCGTTGGCGAGCTGGTCGTCACCCAGCGGTTCGGCGAGCTGCAGTGCATTGTGGTACTGCGCCAGCGCCTGCGGGTACAGCGCCTGTTCCGCATAGTCCAGACCGCTGGTAAACACGGCCCACGCACGCTGGTAGCCATAGCCCATGGTCTGCGCCAGCTGGGCCTCGGCAAACAGCGCGGCCTGTACCGGGTCGTCTTCCTTTCCACTGCTCTTGAATCCGCCGGCCTTTCTTTGGTTGACGAGGATGACAGCCTGGAGCTGCCGCGCGGCGAGGTCGATTTCCTGCCAACGGGAACCCCGCACCTCGGCCAGGACCCCATCGTTGATGCCGGCGGCAAATTCCGCATCGCCGAGACGGTTGTAAGCAAGATAGGCGGCGAGGTAGCTGGACCACAAGCGTTGCTCCTGCATCCCGAACTGCGCGAACAGCTTGGCGGCGCTGATCAGTGCGCTGACGCGGTCGGACCACGCGGCCCGCACCGAACGCTGTGGTGTCTGCATCGAATACGCGAGCAGCAAATAGGCCCGCATGACCAGACTGCTGCGTTCGTCCCAGGCTTTCAGCCGGGTGAACTCGATCTCGAACTTGCTGTTGCCGGTCCTGCGGCTGGCCCTGACCTCGATATCGAGCTGGCGCGGGCTGTCGGTCGGGCTGATAAACTGGAAAAGCGGTGCGATCCGGTTACCGGCCAGCGATGAAACCGCCAGCAGTGACTTCTGCGGACCAAAGACCCGCGATTCGATCTCGGCCTCGAACGACACCAGCTTGATCAGAAGTGCCTCGCCGGCCTCCTGTTTGACGAAATATTCCTGGCTCGGCGGTGTGTCGGCCGCCGCCACCGCCCGCGGGGCCCACGTTGCGGCCAGGACGGCCCACGCCGCGGTCAGCAGGTAAAAAAGGGCCTGTTGAATAAGCCTGAACCTCATCATGGCCCGCACATCGCGGCGGCCGCCGGCGAGCCTACTGCTTGATCTCGGAATATTCAAGGGAATCAACGTGTTTCTGCGCATTGTCCAAGAGAACGGTTTGTACCCGGCTTTACGCCTATTCCGGCCCGGGTTTGTCCGGATCCGCCCGCCCAGGAGCGTCACTCAACCCACAGTCACAACCATGGCTTTCGGTCCAGCCCTGTGTGCGGCCGCACCCGGCCTGCGCCCGCATCCGGAATACGGGTGCAATTTGCGGGCTGATTTCGTTTAAAATCGGCTAAGGGAAGCATTGAACATAATCGCCAGCCTCGATGTCAACTTCCAGGCAGCCTATTTCCGAGAACCCGTGAAAAGACCCGACAGAGACATCGCCGTATTCTCGACCTCAGCCGTGGATTTGTTCGCCTCAGCGCTCGGCGCCTTCATCCTGCTGGTCATGTTGCTGTTCCCCTACTATAACCACTCCGATCCGGACGAGGCTTATGCAAAAACGCGCAGCGTCATGCAACAGCGCAGCCTCGCGTCCGGCAAGCTGGAAGACCGTCTCGCGGAAAAGGACAAACTGCAACAGGAGTTGGTGCAGGCCACGGCCGCCAACCAGGGTGTCGCCAAGAGTATAGCGCGTCTGCAAAAGCAACTGGCCGACAGCAAGCGTCAACTGGCCGTCCTGCCCCCGGTAATCTCGGAACCGGTCCGCGTCGTCAACCCGGAACCGGAGCCAAAGGCGATCACGCACGGCGTCGAATTTTCGATCCTCGGGCTGGCCACACACGCGAAAAGCTTCGTCATCCTGATCGACATGTCGGGCAGCATGACCAACTACCAGGACCTGATGATCAAAACGGTCCTGGATATCCTCAAGCCGCTGGACGAAAGCAACCAGTTTGCGATCGTCGGCTACCAGGGCAACCCGCAACCGGTCCTCTGGACCTACCCGGGCAACAACAAGCTGGCCACAGCCAACAAGCAGAACCTGGAGCAAGCGACGATATTCGCCCGTTCGCTGGTGCACCGGTTCATGGGGTCGACGCCGACCCACTACGCCCTGCAGGCAGCGCTGCAATACCCGGCCAACGCAATCATTCTGATGAGCGACGGCGAGCCCAACACGCAGCCCGGTTTCATCCTGCAGGAGGTCACGCGCATGAACCAGTTCAGACAGGATGAAATCCACACGGTTGCGATCGGGGACTACACCCACAACCGCAACCTCGTGCTGTTCCTGCAAACGCTGGCCCGACTCAACAGCGGCGATTTCGTAGGGGTCTCTCCGTGAAATCGCGGTTGCGAAGTTACGGTGTTTTCTCACTGTCTGCGATCGACCTGTTCGCCTCGTCCATGGGCGCCTTCATCATCATCGCGATCATCATGATGCCGGACTACCAGAAGGAAGCCCAACTGGTCAAACACCTGGATTACATCAAGGCGGAAACCGGTCAGACACAGGCAGAACTGGACAAGACCGTCACCGGCCTCGCCTCGGCCCGCAAGGCGATCGCGGCAGCCAACACCAGGCAGCGCGAACTGGCAGCGGAAGAGGACATCGTTTCCAGCGAACTCAAGACCGTGCTCGCTCGGCTGCAGGCGCGCAGGGACCAGCCACCGCCGCCGGCCCCGTCCAGGGCTCAAACGGAAGAGAAGACCGGCAGCAACCTGGTGACCTTCAGGTTCCTGGGTCTGAAGACCGACAAGACACGCATCCTGTTCCTGATCGACATGAATAAGTACCTGTCGCAATACGACGAACTGGTGTGGCGCACTGTCGGGCGGGCCCTGGATTCCCTCAAGCCGGGTTACGAGTTTGCGATCCTCGGCTTCCAGCAACTGGATTCCGGGCCCAGTTACCACCGTTGGCCCGCCGACGGTTCGCTGGCCGTGATGAGCCGCAGGAACCGTATCGCGGCATTGCATTTCGTCAATGGACTGTCCGGCGAGTTTGCCGGTGGCTCTTCGCTCATGGGCGCGTTCAAACTCGCTTTCAACAGCCCGGCCGACGCCGTCGTCTTGCTCAGCGACGGGCTGCCAAACCCCGTATTCAACGACAACCTGCCGCCGCGCCTGCTGGCCGAGGACATCACCGTGGCCAACACGCGGCACGTGGAGATACACACGGTGACCATCGGTGACTATTTCAAATACAAGGGCACGGTGGAATTCATGCAGAACCTGGCCCGCGCCAATTCCGGCGGCTTCCTGGCGCTGGCGCAATGAGTCGCGCGGCCGTCCATGCATCCACGGCACGGCCGTGCGGTATCATGTGCGGGCTGCGAACCACGAGGAGCCGAGCGGATTGAAAACAAAAACCTGCGGCCGCGATGCCAACTGTGACCTGGTGCTGGAACACCCAACCGTGTCACGTGTCCACGCGACGATCGAACTTGCCGGCGACGGCCGCGTCTGGGTCGTTGACAAGGGCTCCAGGAACGGCACATTCCTGCAGCGTAATGGCGCCTGGATCCGTGTCGCCCGGGTCAGCCTGTGCGTAGGCGACAGTATCCGTATGGGCGACTGCGAAGTGACTCTCTCGCGCCTGACCGGGGTGTTTGGCAAACACGCCGGGGCCAGGCTCGGCGAAAAGCGGTTCTTGCTGCGTCACGGCGCCGCCGGCGCGGATTTTGACGATCCCGGATTCGCGTTGTCCAAACCGAGACGCGACCCCGTTACCGGGAAGATCGAAGAACATCAACCTTGACCATCGGAACACCAATACCATGCGCTATTTGACATTGCTCATCAGTTTAGTCTCGGCCGTGCTGGTCATCGCGTTGCTGGCGCGCGTACTGCCTCCCGGGGCAGCGGCCATCGTGCTGGATATCAAGCGTGCTTCGTGGCCATTCACAGTCCAAAACGCCCTGTGGCTGACCTTTTTCGCAGGGCTGGGCGAATTGTCGCTGCGCTGGCGCAGCGGGCGGCTCGAGGAAAGCCAGCTCGAGCGCGACTATCTGCCGCTGGATGACGAAACGGTGCTGCGACCCGGTGACGACATCACGCCGATCTATCAAAAAGTCCGCAGCAGCAAGTATCGCAACGTTTGTTTCCTGCCGCGTCTGATCGAACGCTGCGTGCTGAACTTCAACCTGAGCCAGTCGGTGGACCAGACCAACGCCCTGCTGAATTCGAGTCTGGAGCTGTTTTTGCATGAGCTCGACCTGCGGTACAACATCGTGCGTTACCTCATCTGGCTGTTGCCGACACTCGGCTTCATCGGCACCGTGATCGGTATCATGCTGGCGCTGAACTATGCCGGCGACCGCGCCAACGTCGACAACCCCGACATGCTGTACCACGTCACGGAACGGCTCGGTGTCGCCTTCAGCACGACGTTGCTGGCACTGGTGATGGCCGCCGTGCTGGTGTTCCTGCAGAGCCTGATCCAGGGCCGCGAAGAAAGAACCCTGAACCGCTCGGGTCAGTACTGCCTCGACAACCTGATCAACAGGCTCTATTCCGCCTGATGCAAGCGCTGCGCCGGCCTCTCGCCTCCTTGACGGCTTGTCTTGCCGCCGTGCTGCTGGGCGCGTCGAGCCCGGCAGCGGCAGCGGAAGCGGCCGCACAGAGCGTGTCGCTGCCGCCATCGGTCGTATTGGTGCTCAAGCTGGTAACACGTGACTTCGTCAGACCCACCACCGGGCTCGTCATATCCGCCGACGGCAAGGTCGTCGTACCGGCCGGCTTTGTCGAGCAGGGCGATGAAATCGTCGTGCTCGACGGCGGTACGGATATCGCGCGCAACGGCAGGCCGGCCAGGACCATACGCCGCTCGGTAGCCGAAGGACTGGCCGTGCTGCAAGTCAGCGGACTGCGAAGGCCACCGGCCGCGCTCGCTGAAACCGGGGCGGCAGCGGGCGCTCCGTTGTTCTTCGCGGCGTTTCCACCGGCCGAGAAAATCGCCCAGGGCGCGGCCCCGCTTTGGCAGGCCGTGACCTTGACCGCGGGCGGTGTACGGGACGCGACGGTCCCTGCCGCCGGGACGCCACTGCCCGCCGTGAGCGGTTTTCTGTTCGACCGCTGCGGACACGTGGCGGCCATGGTTCTCGCGCACGAAGCCGGGCCCGGGGACGCCAGCGGGAAAACCCGCCAACTGGACGCGGAAAAGTTCAAGCGGGTGCTTGCGGACATGCAAATTTCGTTCACGCAAGCGGTCTGCGGCCAGGCCGTGCCTACGCAACCACAGGCGGATGGCGCTGCGCCGCCGCCACCGGAACAGCACAAGATCGAACTCACGGGCGTTACCCGGAAGTCTCCGGCCCCGGAAGACAGCGGGCCGAAAGGTACCGCGGCAACACCGGCGGACGAAGCGAAGTCCGGGGCCGGGGCCGAGACGCCGCCCACCCCGGCGGTCACGATGACGGCGCAGCCGCCCCCGTCCGCAGGGGACACAAACCGGCGCTGGCTGCTGTTGCTGCTCATACCGCTGCTGGCCGTTCTTCTCTGGCTCGGCGGGCGCAAACGCGGCGCCGCAGGTGCAACTTCCGCGGTTTCCGCGGAGCCCGCGACAGCCGAACTCGACACCAGCCCGGCGATCGGGACACAGCACCCGCAAGACGCGGCAGCGGCTGTCATCCCGGAGCCGGACAGCCTGCCGGCGGACCGTGACGGCCTGTTGTTGCTCGAGGGCAGCACCGCCGGCGGCGTTCCCCTGCGCGCATACTGCACTTTCGGCGCCGGGCCGGTGGACATCGTCATTGGCAGGGGCGCCGACGGACTCGACCTGCGTTCCGCCGCGGTCAGCCGCGCCCATGCACGCATCGCGGGCCCGCCCGGGGCCCTGACGCTGACGGACCTGGGTTCGAGCAACGGCACATTCATCAACGGCATACCCTGTCTGCACGGCGAGACCATGTACCTGTCGGCAAACGACGAATTACGGATCGGTGACGTGAGCGCCAGGCTGCGTGTGCGCTGCAGGGACGGGGCGGACGAATGAGCGCATTACCGTTGGCCCTTCAGCCGGGTAGCTTCGTTCAGGATTTGCAAGTCAACGAAGTGCTCGGCAGCGGCACGGCCGGCATCACCTACCTGGTGTCCGACACCGCCATCGGAACGCAGTTTGCGCTCAAGGAATACCTGCCCGCTGCAGACGTGACCCGGTTGGAGGACGGTTCGTTGAGCGTCCGTGACGGCACGCCGGCCGAGGTTTTCCGGCAAGGTCTGCAGGAATTTCTGGACGAGGGCCGCCTGTTGGCCGGCCTCGAGCACCCGAATATCGTCCGGATACTGCGTTACTTCGAAGCCAATGGCACCGCCTACTTCCTGATGCCCTACTACCCGGGCCAGCCATTGCACCGGGTACTGCAAACCGCCGGCACGCTCGGCGCGGAGCAGGCCCGCGGCCTGATGCTGGGCCTGATGGACGGGCTGGATTACCTGCACCGGCACGGCATCGTCCACCAGGACGTCAAGCCGGCGAACATCTACCTCGGTGACGAACACGGACCGATCCTGCTCGACTTCGGCATCGCCGGCACGGCCGAAGAACGTGCGGCCATGGATGCAAAACGCGGCAGCCCCGGTTACGCCGCACTGGAACAATCGGCGGCCGATGGCCGTATCGGCCCATGGACGGATATCTACGGTCTGGCCGCGACGCTCTACCGCTGCCTCAGCGGCACCGCGCCCCCGGCGGCGGCCGTCCGGCAGGCGGCGCTGCAGAACGGTGAGGCGGACCCGCTCCAGCCCCTTGGTGAACTGTTGAAGGATAAGCGTCCGGGCGCGCTGTCCGATGCGATCGGGCTCGGTCTCGCACTGCTGCCGCGGGACCGACCGCGAAACGTGGCGCAATGGAAAAAGGCTTTCGAAGGCCTGGACTGGAGACGTTCCGTCACCGGTCAGGACGGTCCCGCGGATACCGGGGATGAAGACGATGAGAAGCTTCCGCGCGTGCTGCTCGGTGTCTTCATCCTCCTCATGAGCGCGATCGGCATATTCCTGCTCACCGGTAAGGATCAGCAAACCGCTGCCCCTGCCCCCGCTGTCGGTGCAAGCCAGGACGGGAACGTCGCCCTCCCGCCAGCCGCCAGCAAACCCGACACCGAGGAGACGCGGCGCTGGCATGCCGCTCTCGATGCCGACACGATCCTGGCTTACCGGCGATTTATGCGAGACTACCCGCAGTCGGTCTATATTCCACAAGCCAAGGTGCAACTGGATCTGCTCGACGACAGGACCTGGCAGGAACTGCAGCCCGAGGACACGGTGCCGGCCTACCAGGATTACCTGAAGTCGTTTCCGGACGGGCGCCACGAGGCCGAGGCCATGGAGCGCATCGATGCGCTGAAGAAAGCCGCGGCGAAAAAGGAGCGTGCACGCAAGGCCCGCCTCGAGAAGGAAGAGGTCGCCTGGGAGACCGCCGCCGACACGCACACGATTGCAGCGCTGGACAAGTACATCGAGGACTGGCCGGGCGGCCAGCACGTCGAAGAGGCGAGGCGCACGCGCAGCCTGCTGCAGCACCGGCACGATGACTCGGTCGCCTTTGCCGCCGCCCGGAAACTGGACAACAAGGCCGCCTACCAGGCCTATATCGACGCCTTCCCGAAGGGCGCCGGCATTACGGCGGCGCTGCAGCGTCTCGACCAGCTGACATTGCGCCCCGGCAAAACGTTCAGGGATTGCAGCCGGTGTCCGGACATGACCGTGGTCCCGGCCGGCAATTTCTGGCAGGGCTCCGCCGACTCCTCACCGCTCGCGCTGGGCATGGAGAAGCCGCGGCACGCGGTAACGATCAACCGGATGTTCGCCGTCGGCACCTACGAAGTCACGATGGCCGAGTGGGACGCCTGCGTCGACGACGGCGGCTGCAGCGTTCGGCCGAACGACAACGGTTGGGGCCGGGGCCGGCGTCCGGTCATCATGGTTTCCTGGAGTGACGCCGGCGAATACGTGCGCTGGCTCAGCGACAAGACCGGCCAGGGCTACCGCCTTCCCAGCGAAAGCGAATGGGAGTACTTCGCCCGCGCCGGCCAGACCGGCGACTGGCTCGGGGGCGATCCTGTCCAGGTCTGCCGGTACGGCAATATCGCCGGCAGCGAAACCGGCTTCCAATGGCAGCACAAGGCCTGTGCGGACAATCTTGCGCTGGGCACCGCCCCGGCCGGCAGCTATCAGCCCAATGCTTTTGGTCTGTATGACGTCATCGGCAATGTCGCAGAATGGACCGCCGACTGCATGAACCTGTCCTACGTGGATGCACCGGTCGACGGCAGCGCCTGGGGCCGCGGTCTGTGCAGTTCTCATATGACCCGTGGCGGCTCGTGGTTCACGGGCACACGCGATATCAGGTTGCCGGCCCGCTTCAACCTGAAGAACGGCGACCGCAACGACTTCACCGGATTACGGGTAGTCAGGACGATAAAGGAGTAGGCTGTAAGCCATGATGCGCAAGATCGAGATTCTGCTGGGCCTGTCGCTGACCCTGATCCTGTGTCCGCCGCCCGTCCTCGGCCAGGATGCCGAGCAGCCGGCCGGCGGCGAGAATGCCGCCGCAGCCGCGGGGAAAAGCGCACCCCCTGACAGCCAGGCGGTCGACGCCAGCGAGGACAACTACCGGCGTTTCATGGAGCTGAAGGACGACCGCATCAAGCGCGGCTCTCTGCCCCTGGCGGCCTACGAGGCGCCCACGGACTCCGAAAGACTGGGTACGCTGCCGGAAGCGTCGCAAAAACACCTGCGTAACCAACTGCGGGAGGTCATTCTCGCGAACGGGCGCTGGACACCCGGTACCGCCAAGGTCGAACACCCGTATGTGCCCAGCGAGGCGGCGCTGAAGGACCCGCAACTGAAGCGGCGAGAGGCCTCCGCCTGGGCCGAATTGCTGGAAAAATACAATGAGCGGGAGGCGCAGAACTATGCCCGCAACCAGGCCGCCAGAAGCGGGCAACCGGGCCAACGGAATGGTGATCAGAAAGAGCCCGGCGAAAAGCAGGGGCGGCAGGCAACGACGGCCGGGCAGCAGACGCAAGGCGAACGTCCCGGGGAACGCGAACGCGGCGAGGGGTATGCCCCGCCCGGCGGCCCTGATGATGATGCAGCAAGCACTGCCGGCGTTTCGCAAAGTGCACTGGAATTCCTGCAACGGAACCATCCGGCCTCACTCACTGCGGGTACGGCCGGCGCGGCCTCCCCGGCTCAGCCGCCCCGGCCCGCCGGAACGCAGACCGTGGCCGGCCGAAACGCCGATCAGCAATCCGCCGCGGTCAAGGCTCACACCGGCCAGAGCGCCAGCCAGCAGTCCAGCGCCTCGCAGCAGGCGCAAAACAGCCAGAGCGCCAGCCAGCAGTCCAGCGCCTCGCAGCAGGCTCAAAACAGCCAGAGCGCCAGCCAGCAGGCGGCCGCACAGGAAAGCCGGGACGGCGACAAGGATAACGATTCGGAGCCGAGCGAAGACGGCGAAAAGAAAAAGGTTGAATTCAATGTCAGGGCCAGGGATACCCTGTCGGTCAAGGATCTGGCCAACGCCCGCGGCGTCAGCGTGTCCGAAACCGCGCCAAAGGGCCCTGCTCCGCGCGGAAAGGGCGACGACGGTCAGTGATTGACCTGGCTTTGCGCGGCCACGACGTTTTTGATGATTTCCTCGGTCATCTCCGCCGCGTGCTTGTCAAAGTCTTTGTCCCGCTTGTAAATATAGTCCGCGGTTTCGATCTGGCGCTTGAAGCCCTTTGATACCACTTCGTCATCGAACATGCGCTGGTAGGCGTCGGACTGGCCGCTGACCGCGCGTATCGACTCGGCTGTAATGCGGTCGAGTTCCGCGCTGAAACTCGCGAACTCCATTTCGTTCCTCAGGCGCAGGGTCCGCGTCCTGTAGGTCTTGAGATAGCCCGCCATCTTCCCGTCGCTGGCCAACCCCGCGAAACTGATACTGTCCGCGATCGCGTTGCGGATGATGATGGCGTCCTCGCTGATCGCGCTGGCGTCCAACAAGCTGATCAGCACCGGGTTGGCCTTTTCGATGGCGACCAGTTTGTCCCGGATGGCCTTCTGCGAACCGTTGGCGAACCGCAACAGCATGGCCGCGCCGTTCAGCATCGTCTGTTGATCGACGATCCGTGTCAGCGGTGTCGTGAAGGTTTCCGGGTCGATGGCCGTCGCCTTGCCAGCATGGCCCGCTGCCGACTCGGGCAACAGGCGGTCGACCAGTGCCGGGTTGGCCCCGGCGGCGATCATCAGCACCAGGCTCAGTTGCCGGTATTGCTCGCCGGGGGGCAGCGCGTCGATGGCCGAAAAGTCGGCCGGGGCGGCCCGGGCGGTGCTCCCGAGCAGCAGGGCGAGACCGAGCAGGATGGCTCCGACATTATTGCTCATGGATTCAACACCTGTACTTGTACCGAGCTGGACTTGAAACCGAGACCGAGAAACTGGCCCGGATTCCCCCGGCCGGTATCCACACCGGCCTTGAAGCGCCGCAATTGCGGCGGCGACCCGCCCTTCTCCACCCGCACCTCGCCATCCGGCTTGCCGTTCCTGAAAGCGCCTTCGTAATAGGCCGCCGACAACTGGCCGCGGCGCCTGACGATCATGCCGCCGGTACCGTGTGCCAGGCCCTTTCTGGCGTCCCCGAGGTATTCGACGCTGTCGCCCTGCCCGTCGGTCACCACGCCGTAGCCGCGTCCGGTCGCCAGGCCGTGGTCGCAGAGACCGTACCAGCGTCCTGAGGTCCCGAGGGCCGGGTGCTTGAAGCGGCAATGATCGGCGCTGTCGACCTGCATGGATCTCACCCGTGCCTGGTAGAGGCTCAGCGTCTTGTTGCGGAACTCGGCGAAGCCCTTTGCAGTGATCACCTCCTTGGACTCGAGCCACTCCATTTGTACCGACATTTGCCGGTCGAAGGCCGGAGCCATGCGCGCCATGAAGTACTTGCCCACCTCCTCCGACTCGGTGCGGGTTTCGAACGATTGGTGCATCGCCCATACGGAACCGCCCAGTGCGGCGCCGGTCGCTGCGACGACGGTGGCGGCACCCGCCGATGTCGAGGCCACGGCGGCACCATAAACGGAACCCGCCAGGGCGATGGCGGCCACGGCCGTGGTCAGGTTCTGCTTGCGGGCGAGGTGCCGGCGCTGCTCGAGCATTCGGTACTCCGCGGCAATGATCTTGCGCATTTTGACGCCGTAGTTACCGCTGTAGGTGCCGTCATAGATACTGTCCGACTGCGCGGCCAGGAACTCCCGCTCGGCCCCCACCAACGCCTCTGCCAGGCGCAGGCGCGCACGCACGCTTTCATCGTCCGACTGCATGAAAAACACGTTGGCCAGCTCAGGGTCGAAGCGGCTCAAGGCCCGCTGGCGGGCAAAAAAAGTGGCCCTGTTGTGGTCGACCGTATTCAGTATATCGACGATGCGCCGGCTTGCGCCCTTGACAAAGCCGCCCTCGAAGGGATCGACCGCTCCGCCGTCTTCGAGCGCTGCCACGGCCGGTCCGTCCATCTGTATTTTTTCGAGCGGGTATTGTTCGACGGCAATGGTTCCGCCACCGCCCTCGGTCGTATTCTTGAAGGGTATCTGCAGTGTGTTCTCGTCGCGTTCACGCAAAAAGGCAATGAAATCCAGCGACGGGGGACGTTCGTCCACGCTGCCGTCAAGACGTGACTGGAACTGCTGCAGGCTGTGTTCGGTAGCCTGGCGCCACGCGGTGCTCGCCAGCGGCGGGCTGGAAATCAACAGACCATTGAGCGCGGGCTGGGCCCAGCGGCTGGTCTTGATCACGATCAGCGGCGTCACCAGGTCACCAAAGGTCACCGGCGGCGAGCCCATGAGCCGGTTGATGTCCGGGAACGAGTAAACGTTGAAATCGATGGTCAGGACCGCGGGCACCTGTTCGGTGGCCAGGATCGGGCGGCTGTACAGGTGGTGCTGCTTGTCCCAGGCGATGATATGCGGTGACAGCAGCACCGAACCCTGTGGCAGTTCCTTCCTGAGTTCGTGGTACAGGGACATCGCGTAGTAGCTGGACTTCTCGACCACCGACTGCGCGATCCTGGCGGCCTGCGATTTTGCCGCCGAGGCGGTGACCTCGCCGCCGATGGCCTTGATCGCAAAAGAGCTGACGTACAGGTTTTCGGCGTAGTCATGGATCATCGCCGGATAGCGGATGATGACCAGGGCCGCCGCCTCGGGTGCCTTCGGGTTGGCGACCTTTTCCGCTTTCAGGTGCGCATAGACCGAGGTGTCGACGCCTTCGGCCGTGCCCGCACAACCGCTGAACAACGGCGCCAGCAGCGCCAGCAAGACGGCCCTCAAGACAACGGCAAGGATTTGATCGTTTCTGACTGCGGACATCCTCGATGAACTTCCGGTGGTGATTACAGGCGCGACGGCCGGTTTCTGTTTGGAACACGATCGATGCCGAGGGTTCATGCCCCGCGCCGGCGCGAACGCACGACGGGGGCATTGTAAGGCATACATAACCGAAAAAGGGCTGGCGCCCTTTAAAAATGGAGGCCAGGGTCGGAATCGAACCGGCGTAGACGGCTTTGCAGGCCGCAGCATAACCACTCTGCCACCTGGCCTCTGTGGATCGTACCCGCGCTGCGCGCCCGGGCAGGTGAAACTGGAGCGGGAAACGAGACTCGAACTCGCGACCCCAACCTTGGCAAGGTTGTGCTCTACCAACTGAGCTATTCCCGCAGTAAGGGGGCGTATTGTAAGCAATATGCCGGTAGTGTCAACCGAACCAGTTCCCTTTCGCCGACCCTGGAATTCTATATGCGCCGGCGGGGGCGATCAATACAAATCGCGCTTCCCCCCTTTCGGTATCAGCCCGCGGATGGCACAATACGACCTCATGGGACAAACATAAGAAATCATGGCGAAAGAAGACGTAATTGAAATGGAAGGCAAGGTGCTCGAGACCTTGCCGAACACACTGTTTAAAGTCGAACTCGAGAACGGTCACATCGTTACCGCCCACATTTCGGGACGTATGCGCAAGCACTACATCAGGATATTGACCGGCGACATGGTCAAGGTCGAGTTGACCCCGTACGATCTTTCCAAGGGCCGCATCATTTACCGCATGAAATAGACTCAGGCCTCGCTGTCCGCCGACTCCGCCGTACTCGCCGACGGTAACGCCTTCTGCTTCTCCGCCGCCGCCTTCGTGCGGATAATCAGATCCTTCGTCTTTTTTCTCGACAGGCTGATATCCACTTCCCCGCCATTGGCGAGTTCACCGAACAACAGGTCGTCTGCGAGCTTGCGCTTGATCTGATCCTGGATCACGCGTTTCATCGGTCGCGCCCCCATTTCCTTGTCGAAGCCCTGCTCCGCCAGCCATTCGCGCGCGGGCAGCGAAACGCTGATGCTGACATCTTTCAACGCCAGTTGCGCCTCGAGTTCGAGGATGAACTTGTCGACGATCTGTAGCACGATGTTGAAGTCCAGCGGCCTGAACTGGATCACCGCGTCGAGACGATTGCGGAACTCCGGCGTAAACGTCCTGCGGATCGCCTCGGCGGCGTCCGTCTCCTTTTCCTGCTCGGTAAAACCGATCGTCCGCCGTGCGCTTTGCTGCGCGCCGGCGTTGGTGGTCATCACGAGGATCACGTTGCGGAAGTCCGCTTCGCGGCCGTTCGTGTCCGTGAGGATGCCGTGGTCCATGATCTGCAGCAGGATGTTGTATACATCCGGGTGAGCCTTTTCGATTTCGTCCAGCAGCAATACCGCGTGCGGATTGCGTGTTACCGCCTCGGTCAGGAGGCCGCCCTGGTCGAAGCCGACGTAGCCGGGGGGTGCCCCGACCAGCCGGGACACGGAGTGCGCTTCCATGTACTCGGACATGTCGAAACGGATCAGCTCGATGCCCATGACCATCGCCAGTTGCCGCGTAACCTCGGTCTTGCCGACACCGGTGGGGCCGGAGAAAAGGAATGAGCCGATCGGATGCTCTTCCTCGCCGAGACCGGAGCGCGCCATCTTGATCGCGGACGCCAGTGCGTCGATGGCCTCGTCCTGGCCGAAGACCGTCAGCTTCAGATCGCGGTCGAGGTTGCGCAATGCATCGCGGTCCGAGCGCGACACCTGTTTCGGCGGAATACGCGCCATGTGTGCGATCACCGCCTCGATATCGTGTTCGTCGAGTTGTTTCTTGCGTTCGTTCTCAGGCAGCATGCGTTGCCGCGCGCCCGCCTCGTCGATGACGTCGATGGCCTTGTCCGGCAGGTGCCGGTCGATGATATGACGGCTCGACAACTCCGCTGCGGCCCGCAGCGCCTGGTCGGTGTAATCGACATTGTGGTGTTCGCCGAAACGCGATTTCAGCCCGCGCAGTATCTCGATCGTTTCCTCCACCGTCGGCTCGACAATGTCGATCTTCTGGAATCGCCGGGCCAGCGCCCGGTCCTTTTCGAACACGCCGCGAAATTCCTGGAAGGTGGTAGAGCCGATGCAACGCAACTCGCCCGAGGCCAGCACCGGCTTGATCAGATTGGACGCGTCCATGACGCCGCCGGAGGCGGCACCGGCGCCGATGATCGTGTGGATCTCGTCGATAAACAGCACTGCGCCGTCGATCCTGTGCAATTCCGCCAGCACGGCCTTCAGACGTTTCTCGAAATCACCGCGATACTTGGTCCCGGCCAGCAAGGCGCCCAGGTCCAGCGCGTAGATCGTCGCGTCCTCCAGCACGGCGGGGACCTCGTGCTTGACGATACGAAGCGCCAACCCTTCCGCCATCGCCGTTTTGCCGACACCGGCCTCGCCCACGAACAGCGGGTTGTTCTTGCGCCGGCGACAGAGCACCTGGATGGTGCGCTCGATTTCGCTTTCGCGGCCGATCAAGGGGTCGATCTTGCCCTCGCGGGCGCGCTCGTTGAGGTTGCTCGCAAAGCTGTCGAGCGCGCTCTTGGAGGCATTGCCGCCGCTGCGCGCGGTCTCCTCCTCCGCTTCTGCGGCCTCGCCTTCAGGTTCCTTTTCCAGTGGCGATATCCCGTGCGAAATGTAATTGACGACGTCCAGACGGGTGACGTCGAACTTGTTCAGGAGGTAAGTGGCGTAGGAGTCTTTTTCGCTGAATATCGCGACCAGCACGTTGGAGCCGACCACCTCCTGCTTACCGGAGGACTGGACGTGGTATAGCGCCCTTTGCAGGACCCGCTGGAAACCGATCGTCGGCTGCGTGTCGCGGGCATCGTCCTCGGCCAGCATCGGTACCGTGTCCCTGAGCGTGTTGCGAAGCTCTCTCTCCAAACCGGCGATGTCGACGCCGCAGGCGCTCAGCACGGATAGCGCCGAGCCGTTGTCGAGCAGCGCAAGCAACAGGTGTTCGACCGTCAGGAATTCGTGGCTCGCGCTGCGCGCCTCCTGGTAGGCCTGGCTGATCGTAATTTCCAGTTCCTTGCTGAACATCAGGGCGTCTCCGGCCGGTTCATCATATCTTGTACCAAATTTGACCTGACGGCATCGCCGACGTTCAGGCCTTTTCCAACGCGCACTTGAGCGGATGTTCGTGCTGGCGCGAATATTCGTTGACCTGTACCACCTTGGTTTCGGCGATTTCGCGTGTAAAAACGCCGCAAATACCCTTGCCGCGGGTGTGTACGTGCAACATGATCTGGGTGGCGCGGTCATGGCCCAGCCCGAAAAACAGCTGGATAACTTCGACCACGAAGTCCATTGGCGTGAAATCGTCATTCAGCAGCACCACCTTGTACATCGGCGGCGGCTTGACCTCCGGACGGACTTCTTCGACGGCCAGCCCGCGGTTCTGTTGTGATTCCAACTCGTTACCCATGGATGCTAGTTTATAACAGAATCCTGCAATTGACCTTCATCTCTTTGACCCCATTTACATCTCTATGGACAACAGAAACAGCAAAATTATCGTGGCGCTCTCGGGTGGTGTCGATTCTGCTGTTTCGGCATTGCTGCTGCAACGGGCGGGTTTTGACGTCGAAGCCATGTTCATGAAAAACTGGGAAGAGGACGACCGTCTCGGGGAATGCGCAGCGGCTGAGGACAAGGCGGACGCGGCGGCCGTGGCGGCGCAGCTCGGTATCGAGTTGCACGGCCGCAATTTCGCTGCCGAATACTGGGACAACGTGTTTACCGAGTTCCTGGACGAATACAAGGCCGGGCGCACACCCAACCCGGACATCCTCTGTAACCGGGAAATCAAGTTCAAGACGTTCCTCGAACACGCCGAAAGCCTCGGCGCGGAAAGGATCGCCACCGGACACTATGTACGCAGCGACGGGCAAGACGGCAAGAGCCGCCTGCTGAGGGGGCTCGACCGCAACAAGGACCAGAGCTATTTTCTATACGCCGTGGGCCACGAACAGCTGGCCAGGACGTTATTCCCGGTCGGCGAACTGGAGAAGCCCGTGGTCAGGGACATGGCCAGGCAAGCCGGTTTCGCGGTCCACGACAAAAAGGACAGTACCGGTATCTGCTTCATCGGCGAGCGCAATTTCAAGGATTTCCTGGCCGAGTACCTGCCCCCCGAGCGCGGTGAGATCCGCACTCCGGAGGGCCGGGCGATCGGTGAGCACGACGGGCTGATGTTCCATACGCTGGGACAGCGCCAGGGGCTCGGCATCGGGGGTCTCAACGGTTACGCGGATGCACCGTGGTACGTTCTGCACAAGGACACCCGGAACAACATCCTCTACGTCGGCCAGGGTCACGAACACCCGTGGTTGATGTCGACCTGGCTCGAAGCCGGGCAGTTGGCCTGGGTCTCGGGCGAGGCCCCGCCGGTGGGTCAACCACTGACGGCCAAGGTCAGATACCGCCAGCAGGATCAGCCCGTATTGGTGGAATCGGTAACGGCTACGAATATGCAGTTGCGTTTCGCGTCCCCGCAACGCGCGGTGACGCCGGGCCAGTCGGTCGTACTTTACGACGGTGAGGTCTGTCTGGGCGGCGGCGTGATCGAATGTACCAACGCACCGCCGGCGGTCGCGGGCTCATGAAGAACCGGGCGCTGGCGCTGGCCGGATTGTTCCAGGCCACCGAACTGGTCAGGCAGGCCGCCAACCACGGCACCTGGTCGGGATACGGGGCCGAGGCCTGTCTGAATTCCCTGCTCGCGATCGAGGCCGATTCGACCGAGGCGGTATATGGCGGCGCCCACAACCTGCGTCTGGGCATCGAGACACTGATCGCGGTGCTGGGCGGGGACCGCCGCTACATCGAAAGCCTCGGTTACGCCATCTCGATCATGCAACTGGAGACACGCTTCAGGAGAGACCGGACGATGCAGGACCTTATCGGCAAGCGACTGCAGGTCATCGCCGGTCTCGGCGAAGACCTCGAGGACTACGAAAAATACGACCTGCAGGCCCAGGAAATCGCAAGCCTGTATTGCAAGACGGTCAGCACGATCAAACCCAGGATCGTCGTGCACGGCAAGCCGCAGTATCTGCAGGTGCCCAGAACGGTCAACTGGATCCGCACATTGCTGTTCTCCGGTCTGCGTTCCGCCGTGCTCTGGCGGCAACTGGGCGGCGGCCGTTTCAGCCTGATGTTCGGACGCAGGAAAATACTCCGGCAAGCCGAGGCCCTGTTGCCGGGATAAGCCAGAATTCATTTGGGAAATGCCTCCCGGATAGGCGATAATAATAAGCTTCCGATCGCCAGTAAGTCAGACAGCGCCCGCGCCGCGACGCAGGCTCAAAAGGTCAATGGAGGCCAGCATGCAAGACTCTTTTTCCGTCAAGAAATCGTTCGCAGTCAACAACAAGAGCTACGGTTACTACAGTCTTCCAGCGCTCAACGAACAATTCGACATCGCGCGCCTTCCCTACTCCCTGAAAATCTTGCTGGAAAACCTGCTGCGGCACGAAGACGGCGTGGATATCACGCGTTCGGACATCGAGGCGCTGGCCAACTGGGACGCCAAGGCCAGACCGGAAACGGAAATCGCGTTTACACCCTCGCGGGTCGTGCTGCAGGATTTCACCGGCGTGCCGGCCGTCGTCGACCTGGCAGCGATGCGCGACGCCATGAAAAGCCTGGGCGGCGAGCCCGAACTGATCAACCCGCTGTCGCCGGCGGAACTGGTCATCGACCACTCGGTGCAGGTGGACCGCTACGGCAGCCTCGACTCGCTGCGCGAAAACAATGAAATAGAATTCGGACGCAACCGCGAGCGTTACAGCTTCCTGCGCTGGGGCCAGGGCGCGTTCTCCAATTTCCGCGTGGTGCCGCCCAACACCGGCATCGTGCACCAGGTCAATCTCGAATACCTCGCACGGGTGGTTTTCGGAGTGGAGCGAAATGGCGAACTGATGGCCTATCCCGATACGGTGGTCGGCACCGACTCGCACACGACGATGATCAACGGTATCGGCGTCCTGGGCTGGGGTGTCGGTGGAATCGAGGCCGAGGCGGCCATGCTCGGCCAGGCCATCACGATGCTGATCCCGCAGGTCGTCGGTTTCAAGCTGAGCGGCAAGTTGCCGGAAGGTGCAACGGCGACCGACCTGGTGCTGACCGTCGTGCAAATGCTGCGTAAGCTGGGCGTGGTTGGCAAATTCGTTGAGTTTTATGGTGACGGCCTCGCCAGCCTGCCGCTGGCCGACCGCGCCACCATCGCCAACATGGCTCCGGAATACGGCGCGACCTGCGGCATCTTCCCGATCGACGCCGAGAGCCTGACGTACCTGCGGCTTTCAGGCCGCTCCGAGGAGCAGATCGCGCTGGTCGAGAGCTATGCCCGCAAACAGGGCATGTTCCACGACGCGGATTCACCCGACGCCGTTTACTCGGAGACGCTGGAACTGGATATGTCCACGGTGGTGCCTAGCCTGGCCGGACCCAAACGGCCGCAGGACCGCGTCTTGCTGACCGAGGCCAGCCACGATTACCGGCGCGACGTGAAGGTTTTTACCGAGGGCCGCAGCGGGCCGTCCAGCGCGAGCGTCGAGTACAAGGGTGAGCAATTCGAACTCGAGGACGGCGCGGTTGTTATTGCCGCCATCACGTCCTGCACGAATACGTCCAACCCCGCGGTCATGCTCGGTGCAGGCCTTTTGGCCAGAAATGCCGCGGCCAAGGGTCTGAAGACCAAGCCGTGGGTCAAAACCTCGCTCGGCCCGGGCTCCCGCGTGGTCACGGATTATCTCAACGCGGCCGGCCTGATGGACGACCTCGAAGCGCTGGGTTTCTACGTGGTCGGTTACGGCTGCACCACCTGTATCGGCAACTCCGGCCCGTTGCCTGAGCCGATAGGCAATGCAATCCGCGAGAATGACCTGGTGGCCTGCTCGGTGCTTTCGGGCAACCGCAACTTCGAGGGCCGCATCCACGCCGACATCAAGATGAATTACCTGGCGTCGCCGCCGCTGGTCGTGGCCTACGCGCTGGCCGGCAACATGAATGTCGATGTCACGAAAGAACCCCTGGGTGAAGACCAGGACGGCAAGCCGGTCTACCTGCGCGACATCTGGCCTTCCAGCCACGAAATACAGGAATGCATCACCGCCAATGTATCGGCCGGAATGTTCACGAAAGAATACAGCCAGGCCTTCGAGGGTGACGAATTGTGGCAGGCCATCGACACCCCGGAGGGCAACATGTTCGACTGGCAGGCGGATTCCACGTATATCCAGAACCCGCCCTACTTCGCCGGCATGACCATGGAATTGCCGGCCATTGGCGATATCAGCGGCGCACGCTGCCTGGCCAAGCTCGGTGACTCGATCACGACCGATCACATTTCACCGGCGGGCGCCATTGCACCGGATTCGCCGGCGGGCGAATACCTGAAAGCGCACGGCATACCGCGCGAACAATTCAACTCGTACGGCTCCAGGCGCGGAAATCACGAGGTTATGATGCGCGGCACGTTTGCCAACGTGCGTCTGCGCAACCAGCTCGCGCCCGGTACCGAGGGCGGTTGGACGCGCATGCAACCGGGCGGCGAGCAAATGACGATTTTCGACGCATCGATGCGCTACCAGCAGGCGGGTACGCCGCTGATCGTGCTGGCCGGCAAGGAGTACGGCACCGGCTCGTCGCGTGACTGGGCCGCCAAGGGCGTTCAACTGCTGGGTGTCAAGGCCGTCATCTGCGTCAGCTTCGAGCGCATCCACCGCTCCAACCTGGTCGGCATGGGTGTGCTGCCGCTAAACTTCATGGAAGGTGAAAGCGCCGACAGCCTCGGTCTCGACGGCACCGAGAGCTATACCATCCAGGGGCTGGGCGATGGCACCGCCAAGCAGGTCACCGTGACGGCGGCGGACGCCGCGGGCAACACCAAGCGGTTCCAGGCACGGGTCCGGCTGGATACGCCCAAGGAGGTCGAGTACTACCGCAACGGGGGCATCCTGCACTACGTGCTACGGCAACTCGCCGCCGGCTGAGACCGGCAGGGGCGGTTCCTGCGTATGCAGGAACCAGCGTTTGATCAACAGGTTCCGCGCGAACCAGTGGTTTTTCATCAGCAGGTGCGCCAGCGCCTGCCTGAGCCGCGGCGGTATCCGCCAACCCTCCTCCGTCATGGGACGGCGCCTGCCAAGGCGCGCCTCTATTGCGTGGGCATAGGGCTGGAGGCGGGCGGCTGAGTAACCGCCGCGGCATTTCAGGATAACAGGCGCGGCCAGCAAGGCTGATTCCACCGCCGGGCGGATGCCCTCCCCGCTTTGCGTGTACGCGAGCCCGGCCGCATCGCCGACGAGTATCACTCCGTCATCGACCAGCTTGCGTCCGGCGTGGTCATACAGCAGATAGGCGTGGCCCTTGAATTTCCCGGGCAGATCGCGCGGAATCCGGCCGCTGTCCGCGAGATAGGCGCAAAACCGTCTGACGTGCCCGGCGAGGCCGTGTTTGTCCTCGCGGCCGAGCCCGATGTTCAAATGGTTGCCCTTGCGCAGCACCCAGCCGTAGCCCTTGAGATCCGGCGTGAAAAACAACTCCGGTGTCGCCGCCTCGGTCCGGCAGGCCGCACGCTGTTCCGCGCTCATTTCGAACTCGATCTCCTGGGCGGCTACGGCCGTCTCGTGTGCGCCCGTGGCGCCGATGGCGCGGGCTACGGGACAAAAATGACCGCCTGCGCCGACCACGAGGTTGGCCCTGATCGCATCGTTGACGATCCAGCGGCCGCCCTCCCGCCGCATCCCATCGAATGCTTCTCCGAGGCGCAGTTCCGCACCGCAGCGGCGCAACAGGTAGTCGTCGAATTCGACACGGCGGATCGCGTAGCTGACCGGTTCTCCCGGAAAGTCCGATCGCAGCTGCCGCTGGCCGACCTGGCATGTTTTGAACGCTTGAATCGGCTGCAGGACATGATCCCGCGCATATTCTTGGAGATCGATTTCCAGTTCCTGCAAGACCGCAGGCGTCACCCAACCGGCGCAGACCTTGTCACGCGGGAAGCGGGCCTTGTCCATGACCACCACTTTCGTTCCCGCCCGGGTGAGGGACCGCGCCAGGGTAGAGCCCGCCGGGCCGCCGCCGACGACGAGTACTTCGGTGTCAAGCATCGGTGTAAACGTGCGCCCGCGACCACGGCAGCGCGTTGTCGTGCTCTTTTGCGAACAGCACCTGGAACAATTGCAACTGCCCCGCGGTAAAGGCTGCACGGGAGCCTGCCAGGTACAGGCGCCAGCAGCGCACGAACCGTTCGTCCATCATGGCCCGCACCTCGTCGGTGTGCGCCTCGAAACGCTGCAGCCAGGCATCCAGCGTGCGCGCATAGTGCAAGCGGAGGTTCTCGACATCGAGCACCGAGAGCTCGCCGGATTCGAAAATACTCATCATCTCGCGCAAGGTCGGCGGGTATGCACCGGGAAAGATTCGGCGTTCGATCCACGCGTTGATCGGCCTCTGACGGTTGCGCCCAATGCTGTGGATCAGGCCGCGGCCGCCGGGCTTCAGGCCCCGTTCGATTACCTGTCCCAGGACCGGGTAGTGGTGTGGGCCGACGTGTTCCAGCATACCGATCGAGACGAATACATCGAAATCTCCGCTGACGTTGCGGTAGTCGTCGAGCACGTATTCCACGCGGTCGGCCAACCCCTCCGCCCGGACTCTCTCGCGCGCATATTTCACCTGCTCGCGGGAGATGTTGTAGGCGCTGACCCTGACGTCGTAGTTTTGGGCCATGTAAAGCGCGAAGCCACCCCAGCCGCAGCCGGCCTCGACCACTTTCTCGCCCGGTTTCAACTGCAATTTGCGGCAGACGTGACGCATCTTGGCGACCTGGGCCGCCTCCAACTCCATGCCCGGTTCGGGGTAATAGGCGCAGGTGTATTGCATGGCCGCGCCGTCGAGCCAGAGCCGGTAAAAATCGTTACCGATGTCGTAGTGGTGGTGAATGTTGTCGGCCGCCCTGTGCAGCGTGTTCTTGATGGCGCGGTTGCTCAACGCCCCGTTGAGCCACTCGAGCCAGCCCCACCTTTGACCCCGTTGCAAACCCCTGTAGACCTCATCCAGCAAGCCCGGCAGGTCGCCCTCGACGTCCACCCGGCCGTCGCTGTAAAGGTCGCCCCACTTCAGTTCAGGGTTCAGCAGCGTCTGGTAGAGGGCGCCTCGGTCGCGGAAGTGCACGGTTCCGAGCGACTGTCCGCTCTCGGGCAAAACGGTCCGGCCGTCCCACAGCTTGATGCGCATGGCAGGGTGGCCCAGGTGTTGCAGCAGTTTTTTCGCAAGCCAGCGATCCGCCGGATTGACGCTGGCCGAGGACAAAGGTCGGCTTGGCTGTACAGGCGAGCCTGCACAGTATGCTTTGGATCCGCCGTGAACGAAAGCTTGCGAGTCCTGTTCACCGCGACGGTTTTGAGCTTGCTCGCGTAGGTTCATGATTCGATCCCGGACACCTTCCGCGGGCCTGGCCTGCGGGCAGTTCAAACGCGCAACGTCTCATTTCTAAGTATACCGCAAAGGCCTTGTTCTTCCAAAGAAAAGTGCCGGAAACGCGCTGGCCTGTTCAGGCTGGAATCGTCAACACCCCGGCGCCCTTGATGGCGTCCTGTTTCAGCGCCAGCAGGGCTTCGTTGGCGGCGGTCATTGGAAAAACCTCCGTGTGCGTATGGATACCCGCCGCGACCGCTTCGGCAATGAACTCGCGGCCGTCCGCGCGCGTGTTGTTCGCCACCGACCGCACGAGGCGCTCCCAGTAAATATCGGCATACTCGATCTGCGGAATTACGCTCATGTGGATACCGCCGAGCACCAGGCTGCCGCCCCGCTCGAGCGCCTTGAGGGCGGCCGGCACAATTTCACCGGCCGGCGCGAAAACGATCGCCGCGTCGAGCTTGGCGGGCGGCACATCGAAGGTCCCTCCAACCCACACGGCACCGAGTTCCGCAGCCAGTTTCTGGTGCCGGGCGTAATCGCGGGTGCAGACATGGACCTCGGCTCCACGGTGGCGGGCGATCTGGATGGCGATATGGCCGGCGGCGCCAAAGCCGTATATGCCGAGTTTGGCACCGGCCCAGTCATCGATCCCGCACTGGCGCAAACAGCGGTAGCCAATGATCCCGGCGCACAGCAGCGGCGCGACCTCGACATCGCTGAGTTGCCGCGGCAGAGGGTGGACGAACGCTGCCGGCGCCGTGACGAACTCGGCAAACCCGCCATTGCGCGTCCAGCCGGTGAATTCGGGGTGTTGGCAAAGGTTCTCCCGCCCTGTCCGGCAAAATCGACACTCACCGCAGGTCGAATGCAGCCACGGTATGCCGACACGTTGACCGGACCTCAGCGCCGAGCCCGGGGCCGAAACGACCGTGCCGACCACCTGGTGCCCGGGGATGATTGGAAACCGGTACCGGGCGGGATCGAGTTCTCCTTCCACGACATGCAGGTCGGTGCGGCAAATACCGCAGGCGCTGACCCGGACCAGCACCTCGCCCTCGCCGGCACCGGGGGTATCGACTTCGGTCCAGGCCAGCGGCGCGTCGGTGATTGGCCGGCATTCGGTTAGCAACTGCGCATGCATGGTTTTGTATCCCGTCCTGACCAGCCAAGAATAAAAGCGCGCTCCGGCATTGTCCACGCCGGCTCAACCGGCGCCGGGTAATGGAGGCCATGCTAAAGTGTTACTTTTTGAGGATGGAAGATGTCGAACCGCACTATCGAGCTCAGCGATCGCCTGTACCAGTACCTGCTGGACGTGTCATTGCGCGAGCCCCCGCTGTTCAAGGCGCTACGCGAGGAGACCGCGCAGATGCCGGCACGCCTGATGCAGATATCGCCCGAGCAGGGCCAGTTCATGGCCTTGCTGGTCAAGCTGATCGGCGCCAGGCGCTGCATCGAGGTCGGCGTTTTTACCGGCTACAGCAGTCTCGCGGTCGCCAGCGCCCTGCCGGAACGCGGCGAGATCGTCGCCTGCGACGTATCCGAGGAGTATACCGCCGTCGCGCGCCGTTATTGGAAGCAGGCGGGCGTTGCGGATCGTATCCGCCTGCGGCTGGGTCCCGCCACGGATACGTTGCAATCGCTGCTCGATGCCGACGAGGCCGGCCGATTCGATTTTGCCTTTATCGACGCGGACAAGACCAACTACGACCGCTACTATGAGCTGGTACTGCAACTGCTGCGCCCGGGTGGCCTGGTGGCCATCGACAACGTGTTGTGGCACGGCGCCGTGGCCGATCCCGACGACGAGGATGAAGACACAATGGCGCTCAGGGCGCTGAACGATAAGCTGCACGACGATACGCGCGTCGATATCAGCATGCTGCCGATCGGTGACGGGCTGACCCTGGCGCGAAAACGTGAAACAGACGCTTGACCCGACTATGGCTTCATACTTCAGACTTGATTCCGGCGGTGGCGAGCCCCGCCGTAATCATTAACTGACACAAGGAGTTAGACCATGAGCGAGAATGGCATGAGTAAAGAGAAATGGGTGGCGATGTTCCGGGATATCGGTCTTGACGAGGCGACCATGATGAAGTGGCACGGCCTGTTCGAGGTCCGGCACCCGGACGAACACCAGGCGTTTCTCGAGTGGCTGCAGATCCCTGCGGCTGAAATCCAAGCCATCCGGGCACATTGAGCCATTGAAAACGGCGCGGCCGGCGGAATACCCGCCGGCCGTTTCCCTTGCAAACCGCAACAACGGACGCCCACATGTACACCATCGGCCAGGTCGCGAAATGCTACGCCCTTTCCAGAAGCACACTGCTCTACTACGACAGGATCGGCCTGCTCCGCCCCAGCGGCCGGAGCGCGGCGGATTACCGGCTGTACTCGGCCAGGGACCTGAAGCGCATGGACCGGATCGTACTGTTCCGCAGCGCCGGTTTGCCGCTGGAGGCCATAGCCGGCCTGTTGGAGCAGGAAGAGGATCAACTGGATCGTGCGCTGGAGGGCCGCCTTGCCGCGATCAATGACGAAATCCAGCACCTCAGGGGCCAACAACAGGTTATCCTCAAGATACTTGAAAATGAAGGCGCCGCGAAGCACACCCGCGTGCTTTCGAAGGACACCTGGGTGGGCATGCTGCGCGCGGCCGGCCTCGACGAGGACGGCATGCGCAACTGGCATGTCGAGTTCGAACGGACCTCGCCCGAGGGTCACCAGGACTTTCTCGAATCGATCGGTATCGATGGGGCCGAAATCGAGCAGATCCGCGAGTGGTCGCGGACCTGAGTTCAGATTTGCGCCGTGTCAGGGCCGTATCCCACGCTGGTATTCGGGGCAGTATCGGCGTATATAAAGGCAAACAACAGGCAACTATTAGAGCAGCTCAAAACAACGAAGGGGCAACAAACGAGGGAGACATCATGGATAACAAAATCGTTGCAATCATTTTATCAATTCTGCTGCCGCCCGTAGCGGTGTTTCTCAAGAAAGGCGCCGGCAAGGACCTGGTGATCAACATCCTGCTGTGTATTCTCTTCTATATCCCGGGGATCGTTCACGCACTGTGGGTGACCACAAAATAGGCTCGGCAACCCGGCCGTGACCTCAATCCCGCTGTAACACCCCCAGCTCGGCGAGGTCATCGTCCATCCGCGCCCCGGTCCGGCGGCAGGCGCCGGTCTGAGGGCAATACCGAGCCCCGAGCGGTTGTTTTGCGTCAGCAGCACGAAGACGTTTCCGCGGATACGCTCTATTAAAGCGCTAACATATGGCGGAGCTGACCCAAAGCAAAAAGCCAGCCAGGGTCACACGGCTGGATGGACGACTGACGCCGCCCCTTAATTCAAACGTCAGAAGGCATCAATATATGAGCTTTTCTGCAGAAATTGTCGTAAGAAACGGAGAGCGAGGCGACGCCGCTGGCCTTTCGAAGGTTGGCGCAAGACTCTTCCGGCAAACATATCAAGGGAAAATGCCCTCGATTGATCTTGAGTCGTATGTTGCAGAAGACTTCAACCTCGAACAACAACTTGCAGAGTTACAGGATCCCAATGTAACGACCCTCTTGGTGGAAAAAGCCGGCGAGATTGTTGGTTATGCACAAGTTCGTCAGAATCCAATACCCGCAAGTACCGGTTTGAATGTGGCCATTGAGCTCTGGAGAATATACCTGGAGAGATCCAGTCAGGGTCTTGGAATTGGCAAATTACTACTTTCAAGAGCTGGGGAAGCAGTTCGGTCAAGATCAGAAGACCAGGTTTGGCTAGGTGTCTGGGAACGAAACCTTGGGGCGATTTCATTTTACGAGAAGCATGGGTTCCATATTGCTGGCAGCCAAAAGTTCAATATAGGTGCCGAAGTTCACAATGATCTTGTAATGGTAGGATCGGCAGGCGCCTTCTAACAATCTCCTGCAATCGGACATACTGCTCTGCGGCGCGCCGCAAGTTTATTTGCCGGGTGCTCCGACGCTTACTTCCACCTTCGATGCCGGAAGGCTGAGTCGTGGGACTTACCGGGCAGTTGCCCAGATTCAAAACACCGGTGGAACGGATGGATATATGGGAAACTCAGTTACCCGGCGCACGTCCTTTACGGTTGTCGGATCGAATCCGATACCTGCGGGGGGTACAGAATGCCGTACCTGTTAGTTTTCTGGCTTTCTTCGGCGCATTGTCATTGAGAACAGGACAGGAACGCGAGGCACGATAAATCGTTCAAGGCGGACGCCGCAATCGGCGCCGCTTCATTCGAACGTTAGACGGCATGGCTGCGGATGTGCCAATATCACCTTCTGACCCATTGCAGCAGTCGGTATAAAGGTCGTCTGACTTCTGATTCGGTAATCGACTGTTGGCGCGGAAAACTGTTGGAGGCATTATGAAACTTCCTGCTGGTGGATCATGCCAGTGCGGCAACGTGGTGTACGAAGTAACTGACGAGCCACTCGTAACGGTTGCCTGCCATTGTAAAGACTGCCAAAAGCTGTCTACGAGTGCGTTTAGCATATCGATGATCCTCAACCGCTCCAGCTTCAATTTGCTGTCGGGCGAATTAAAAAGTTGGGAAAGACCGACCGCGGCCGCTGGTATTGCAGTGTGTTGGTTCTGTCCTGACTGCGGCAATAGGATTTTCCACGAGAACCCCGAAATGCCCAACGTCATTCGGCTCAAGCCCGGAACGCTGGAAGATACGAGTGTTCTCGAACCTCAAGCACATGTTTGGGCCTGTCGTGAACAGCAATGGCTCGAACGTTTTGCAGACTTGCCGAAATTCGAACGACAACCCGACGTAGCAGTGGCCATGGCCGCAATAGCTAAGGGCGAGTCTCCTTTCTGACCGTGCACACCGACCGCTGTTGGCCGAAAGCGGGTGTTTGAGGGGGCGCGTATGCCGTCCGACAACTCGCTGCGCCGGACGCTTGACCCAACATGAGATGACAACGCGATTCGAAATCAAGGGAGGCGACGGCGGATGCTATGGTCCAGTATTCGGACCGCTCGCCGGAGTCGAGGTGTGCGAAATCCAAGGCCCCGCCGACGAGTATCTGATGCTTCATCTGGATGAACCGCTCGTCGGTGACGACCTGACGACCGAGTACCTGGTCGTGTCCCCGCGATACGGGGGGCAGAAGCTGAAGCGCCTGCGGCGCGGGGGGCTCACCGTTGCAGTCTTTCGTGTGCTACCCGGGAAGGAAGACGAAGCAAAGCAACGTGTGAGCCCAGAGAACGCGGACTACTGGGCGGTTGGAGAATGCAAACCAGTCGAATAAAGGCCGAACATCCGGCTCGACCCGTACGCGGCAAGCCTCGCGAGCGCGTCTTGCAACGCCGATCAGCCAGGCGTTAGCCGTTTATCCTGATGTCCGCTGAAACGCCAGTTCCCGACCACGAGTCCAGAGTTGATTTCGCTCTCGGGAAGATCCTCCGCTACTTTAATCTGCTCGAGCTCAACCTTGGGTTTTGTATCCGGTCGCTTGAAAACCCGGATGACGTCGACCGTAGCCATGGCTGGCTGGCAGGATCGAGCGTCCGGGAAAAAGTCGAACGGTTTACGAAGCTTGTAGCAGAAAAGGGTTTCGTGGGGGAACGACAGGAACTCGATGACTGGAAGGAAGCCGCAGCCAGCACGCGGTGCCTGCGTAATTTCTACGTACATGGAACCTGGGAGTACCTGTCGACCCGACAGGGGGCGCCGCTTCGCTTCCGAATTCCGCCATGGCGCTCAGAGGAGATCAGGGGAAGCAACTCGCCCACAATGACCCTGGAAGAACTCGAGGCCGATGCCAAAGCCATACAGTCCGTGTTTGAGCGGTTCGCAAAGCTGCGAAGAAAATATGGCGTCTAGCCGGGCCGCATTCCCGCACCCTTCCACGCCCTCACCACCCTCAAGCGTCGCTCCGCCTCGCGCCGCGCCTGTTCGCTGCTGCCGTCGAAGGCTTCCAGTTCGTCGCCCAGGATCCGGGCAACCGGCACGCCGTTCTCGAGGAGGACACGGTTGCCGGCCAGCGCCGGGGTCTTGACGCCGGGGGTGATCAGGCCGCCCAGGTTCAGCGGGTCACAGGCGCTGATGACGGCAAAGACTGGATTGCCGCCGCTCTCCTCCGCCTGGCGCAACAGACCCAGCGCCTCGGGCAGCGCGAATTGCTCACCGGAGAAGCCATCCACAAAGCGGCCACCCCTGACCTCGCCGCGGTCTTCCATGCGCCTGAGGTAACCCAACAGTTCCCGCCACGGGGGCAGCAGCGTCTCGCGCTGTATGACCGCGCGAAAGATCACGCCGTAGCGGCGCAGCAACGCGCGGCAGATCACGGCCAGGCGCTGTTGTTCGCCGGCGGCGGTTCCATTCTCCGGGCCACCGTCGAAGCCGCTGCCGGGGATACTCCAGCGCCCGACCGGCGCGTTGAGCGCGCCGCGTCGCTTCGCGGCGCGGGAGCGTTTGAGCTTCTGCGCCTCGGGTCGCAGCAGCCAGCGCAACGGTGAGAACGCATCGGAAGTGACGGCACCGGCGGCGATCAGTGTTTTCAGGGCCTGTTCCAGCTGCGGCCTGAGCAGACCTGAAGCGCGTTCGATGTCGTCGGTGAACATGGCGCCGCGCTGATCCAGCAGTTTCAAGACCATGGCGGCGGCCGCCTCGGTGACCGCTTCGGCCGGCGATGGTCTCGACAGCCAGCGACCGGTATCGGCGCGCGGTACGATCGCCAGCGGCGTGGCGGAAACGATCGTCGCCGTCGATTCTGTCGTTGACGGCGGCCGGAACCAAGCCAGTCGCCCGCTCAGGAACAGCTGGTCAAGTGTCTCGGGGGAGTAACCTTTGCAGCGTGCGCCTAAGAGGTCGCGCTCCCAGACGGCGGCCGGCGCCGACCAGCCCTCCAGCATCGCCAGCGCCTGGTCGAGGTCGTTGGCGCCGTCGTCGAGAGCGTGCCAGCGTGCCAGGAAGTGCATGAAGGCGCCGGGTGCGACCGGCTTGACCGCGCGCCGGCGTTGTTCGCGGCTGTAGCGGTGGATCCGCGCCAGCAAACGCCGTTCGCACCACAGTGTTTCGCCCTGCCCTTGCATGCGGACCGCGAACCCCTGCGTTTGCAGCGCCAGCAGCGCGCGCTGCAATGGCTCCTCGGCGAGCCCGAAATCACGGGCGAGCCGTGAGCGGTCGACCGGCCCGAGCCCGCTCATGCGGCTCCGGAGCAGGCTGGCAAGGGCATCTTCGAAGCGCCAGTCCGGCCCGGCCGGCAGCAGCGCGGTCGGGTCCGGCGAGAAGCGGCTTTCGGGGTGGACCGCGAGCCATTCGGGCAGACGTTCGGCGGCGACCCAGAAATGCCCGTCCGCCGCGGTCGTGACCGCGCAGACCCGTTGCTCCTCGGCCAGCGCTGAGAACCAGGCGCCCCAGCGGGCGGCGTTACCGGCCGCACCGGTACTGGCGTTACCCGTGGTGTACTCGTCCCGGGTCAGGCAACCCAATTGCAGCAGACCGTCGTGCAGTTCGTCGGCATCACGCGGCCGGATCCAGGCCTCGTCGCGGACCTGGTCCTGTGCCTCGACGCTGATGATGCTCAGCGTGGCGGCGGACGACAGGTCGTCCGGGGCGCTGGCGATTGCGCGCGTGCGGCGGTTTTCGGCCTCGCCGTCGTCCAGGAAGGCATAGGGGCGGGCGTTGATGATCTCGCGTGACAGCGGTGACGGCCCCACCAGGTCGAGACAGCGGATTTCGACGTCACCTGCACCGATCCTGGCCAGCAGGCTTTCCAGGCCGTCGATGTCCATTGTCTCTGAAAGGCAATCGCCGATGGTCTGGCTGACCAGCGGATGATCGGGAATCTCGCGTGCGCCGCGGATGTTCTCCAGGCAGGCGATCTGGTCCGGGAACACCACCGCGACCAGGTCTTCCGCCTGGTTACGCTGCCATTGGGGCGGCAGCCTTTTGCCGTTGCGCATGCGCTGCACGGCCAACGCGACGGTCGCGTTCCAGCGCCAGCGCAGTTCGAACATCGGCGCATCCAGCAGGGCCTGGGTCAAAACGTCCCTGACGGTCTCGGGTTTGAGGTAACCCGGAACGTCCTCCAGTTCGAAACTGTGGGTTTCGCCCAGTGACAGGATCAGCGCGTCTTCGAGCGCCGAGGCCTGCAGTTCGAAATTGAACTGCCGGCAGAAACGCTTGCGCAGCGCCAGGCCCCAGGCCCGCATCAGCCGTGAGCCGAAGGGCGCATGCACCACCAGGTGCATGTCGCCGCCATCATCGAAGAACCGCTCCAACACGATGGTGTTCTGCGTCGGCAGACAGCCGAGCGCCTCGGCGGACGCCTTCAGGTAAGCGACCGTTTGCGTAGCCGCGGCGGGGGCGATTCCCTCGTAAGACAGTTTCTCTATTATATCTGTATCATCCTGTTTATATAATAGTTTATATATCTCATCTCGCAGCTGGGAGACCGCTAGCGACAACTCGTCACTGCGGCCCGGGGCCTCGCCGAACCAGAACGGGATGTTCGGCGGCTGGCCTTTCGCGTCCTCGACCAGCACCCTGCCCTGTTCGATCTTGAGGATGCGGTAGGAGGTGTTGCCGAGCTGGAAGATATCGCCGGGCAGGCTCTCGAAGGCGAAGTCCTCGTTCAGCGTGCCGACGCGGTGTCCCTGCGGCAGCATGACGACCTCGTAGTCGAAATGGTCCGGTATGACGCCGCCGTTCTGCAGTGCGGTCAGGCGGGCGCCCGGGCGGGCCCGCAGACGGCCGTTGATCGCGTCGTGATACACGAGCGCGGTGTGGCGGCCTCGGCGCGTGGTATAGCCGTCCGCGAGCATACGCACGACCTGCAGGAGTCGTTCCTCGGTCAGGTCGCGATAAGGCCAGGCCCGCTTGACCATGCCAAAAAGCCCGGCTATCTCACACTCACCCGCCGCGGTCTCGGCCACCACCTGCTGCGCCAGCACGTCCAGCGGAGCCGGCGGGATCGCGACGGCGTCCAGGTCACCACGTTTCAGCGCACGCTGCAGGGCGACGCATTCGACCAGGTCGTCGCGGCTGAGTGGGAACAGCCGGCCCTTGGGGGTCTCGCCGACGCGATGCCCGGAACGGCCGACGCGTTGCAGCAGCGACGAGATGCTGCCCGGCGAACCGAGCTGGCAGACCAGGTCGACGTGACCGATGTCGATGCCGAGCTCCAGCGAGGCCGTGGCCACCAGCGCCCTGAGCTGCCCCGACTTGAGGGCCTGCTCCGCCTCCAGCCGGTGGCCGCGCGAGAGACTGCCGTGGTGGGCGGTGACGGCTTCTTCGCCGAGGCGCTCGGCCAGGTGCCGGGCCGCGCGCTCGGCCAGCCGCCGCGTGTTGACGAAAATCAGCGTGGTCCTGTGTTCCCTGATCAGTTCCTCCAGACGCGTGTAAATCTCCTCCCAGACTTCGTTGGACATGACCGCCTCGAGCGGTGAGTCGGGCACGGCGAGCTGCAGATCCATGTGCCGCTGGTGACCGGAATCGACGATGCTGCAAGGCAGGCCGCCACAGAGGAAATCGGCAATTCGTTCGATCGGTTTCTGGGTCGCGGACAGACCGATGCGCGCCGGCGGCCGGACGCAGAGCGCATCGAGCCGCGCCAGCGATAACGACAGATGGCTGCCGCGCTTGTTGCCGGCCAGCGCATGGATTTCATCGACGATCAGCGTCCTGACGGCCGAGAGCATGTTGCGGCCGGAGCTCGATGTCAGCAGCAGGTACAGCGATTCCGGCGTGGTGACCAGTATGTGCGGTGGACGCTTGGCCATCTTCTGCCGTTCGCCGGGCGGGGTGTCGCCGGTGCGGACCGCGGCTCGGATCTCGACACCAGCCTTGCCGGCGGCCGTCAACTCGGCGGCAATCCCCTCGATCGGTTCGCGCAGGTTCTTCTCGATGTCGTTGGAAAGCGCCTTCAACGGCGAAACGTAGAGGACGTAGACCTGTTCGCCCAAACCGGCCCTGCTGCCCTCAACCACCAGTTCGTTGATCGCGTCGAGAAAGGCCGCCAGCGTTTTGCCGCTGCCGGTGGGTGCGGCGATCAGGACCCGATCTTCGTTCGCGATTTTTGGCCACGCGGCCGTCTGCACCGGCGTGGGGCCGGCGAAGGCATTATCGAACCAGCGCCGCACCGCCGGGTGGAAATGGTTCGGCAACAGGCTGTTGCGGCTCTCTCGGGGCATACGCCGATTGTAGTCCATGACTTCTCAAAAAGTGATAAACGCAACCGCCCGCTAGTCGCAAATATGACGGAGCTGCTGTTCAAGCGCTCGAGCGAAACCCACCTCGTCGCGCAGCCTGGACGCTTCGAAACGCTGCCTCAGCGTCTGGCGGTGGGCTTCAAGCCGCCTGGCGTCGGCGCCGAGTTCCACCGCGATGCGCACATACGCGTCGGCGTCTTCCGCCACGAGTTCATCGAGGCCGAGGGCGTGCAGCACGCTCGCCGTCATGCGCCCGGCGTGGCGGTCACCGCGCAACGTTACCGTCGGCACACCCATCCACAGGGAGCAACAGGCCAGCGTGTGACCGCTCCAGGGAAAAGTGTCCAACAATATGTCGACGTCGCCGAAAAGCTCCAGGAAATTTTCCCTGGGGTGGTCAAGTCGCCGCAAATCCAGACGCTCCGGGCCGACGCCGTGTTCCGAGAAGAGGTCCGAAATACGATGCTGCTGCCAGTCGTCCAGCCGGTCGCGGGCCAGTAGCAGCTTCGCGTCCGGGCGCCCATGCAGGATCCGGGCCCACAGCGCGATGACCGCGGGGTTCAGCTTTTCCAGCTTGTGCAGGCTGGCGTAGGTGGTATAGCCGTTCTCGACCGCGGGCGCGCCGGAGACGGCCGGTGCCGTCTGCGGCGGCTTGAAACAGGCAAAGCCCGGCGCCAGACGCAGGGGCCGTTCGGTGCCGTGGAAAGTCTCGCCCGGCGGTGCCGTGACCTTATCGGCGATGCGGTAGTCCATGGCGGCCAGACCGGTCGTATTGGGAAAGCCGAGATAACTGACCTGGCGCGCGGCCGGCTTGCGCGCAAAAACACCGAGACGGTTCTGCCGCGTGTGGCCGCCGAGGTCGAACAGCACGTCGATCCGGTCGGCTCTGACTTGTTCCGCCACCGCCGCATCGGGCCGGCCGCTGATATCGCGCCAATGGTCGGCGGCCCGCCGCAGACGCGCTGTGACCGCATCCGCTTCGGCCACGTCCGAGTAACACCAGGTCTCGATGAGTCGGGGGTCATGGTTTTGCAGAACGGGTTCGAGAAAGCAGCTGACGGCGTGTTCCCGGAAGTCGGCGGAGACGTAACCCACGCGCAGACGTGCACCGGGCCGCGGATAGCCCCGGTACCGTGACGATTCCGCAAACAGCGTTGCGGTCACCCGCCGGGTTTCCGCCGCCACGTCCTCCGCCCTGGTCTGCGGCAGCAGGTTCAGCACGTATACCAGGCTGGTGACGGCCCGCGCATGATGAGGCTGGATATACAACGCTTCGCGGAACGCGTCCCGGGCCTTGCCCGGTTCCGCATGGTCCAGCCACACCAAACCGAGGTTGAACCAGGCCGGTGCGCTGCCCGAATCCAACTCGATCGCTTTGCGGCTATGTTCCAGGGCAGCCTCGTGCGCTCCCAGGCGGTAATGGATGGAACCGAGGTTCTGATGCGCACCCGCGTAACTCGGCCTCAGTTCGAGTGCCTTGTGCAATTGCCGGATGGCGCCCTCCGCGTCGCCCGCACTGAACATCGCGTCGGCCAGGTTGTTGCGCAACACCGGCTGGTCCGGAACTTTCTTCACCGCCCGGGCGATATATTGCACGGCCGTGGCGTGTTCACCGAGCTGGTGGCAGGTCAGGCCGTAGAGGTGCAGCGCATCGGGGTTGCCGGGGCTGTGTTCCAGGATTTGCCGGTACAAGGCCCTGGCCTGTTCGGGCTCGCCGCCACGATGCAGTTCCATGGCCCGGCGCAGCAGGCCTTGCAGGTCCCGCCCGCTCATTGTCCCAAGGCGGGTTTCCAGTCGGCCCGCTGCAACAGCCAGCTGCCCTGATCCAGATACCAGTGGGTCTCGACCTCGTGCAACTGGCCGCGCTCAGGCAGCAGACCCTTGCCGCCCGTCACCAACAGCTTGAAACGCGCCCCGGCGTGGTCCGCGTCGGTCTCGTTGACGAATATCGGAAAGAAACGGCCCTTGAGCCGATGGTTCCGGTTGATCTGGAAGAGCATGAAGCGATGAAAATCACGACGATCCATACTGCCCTGCTGGCCGCTGAAATCCTCCGCTACGAAATCCATGAATTTAAAGTGCTCACCCGCTTCCGCGGCCGTCTTCATCTCCTGCAGGCGGGCGATAATCCGTTGTTCGGTGGTCAGCTTTTCGCTGCAAGCCCCCAGCAGAAAGGCCGATAATACGAGCGCGAGCGTCCTCACGCTTCGTCAGCCAGGTATTGCTCCAGCAGAATGGATGAGACGACGATGAGGTCGTGCTCGGTGATGAGACCCACCAGCTTGCCATCCTCGATGACCGGCAGACAGGCGAGCTGCTTTTGCCGCATCAGCCGAATGGCCTCGACCGTAACCGTGTCGGGTGTCACGGTGACCGGGTCCCGGGTCATGATTTCGCCGACCGTCACCTTGTTTTCGCCGCCGGTCCTGCCGGTGGCCACCAGACGCAGCAGTGCCCGGTGCGAGACCAGCCCGACCAGTTCGCCCTCGTCGTTTTCCACCGGCACATGGCGCACGTGCCGCCAGTCCATCAGCGTGGCCGCGAAATCCACGATGTCGTCCTCGCGCACGGTAAAAAGATCGGTAGACATGAATTGGGCCACCTTGCGGTAGCTCTCGCGCCAGTCCATCGCGTCGCAGTACTCCGCCAGTTCCCAATCCGAAATGCATTTGCCGTTGGCCTGCTGCTCTACCATGCTCGCCACCAGGCAGCGCAACCGCTGGTCGTCGGTGCCCTTGTCAGCCATGTTGGCGAGCGACTCCAGCGCCCAGCGGGCGCCGGTCCTGCGACTCTCGACCCGTCTCCTGAGGATGCCCAGGTAGCGGTCGATATCCTGTTGTTGAATGCCCGAAGCCTGTAAACCTTCCTCCGCCAGCGGCAGCAGTTCATCGAGGATCAGTTCACGCGCGGGCGTATGGGTGTCACCGAACCAGTTCAGCTGGGCCCGAATGCCATCGCGCGCCGCGGCCATGAAGTTGGTCTTGACGTCGTCGAAAGCCATCATCCCGCGCACGTCTTCGTGCCTCGAGGCCATCCCCGACATCATGCCGAAAAAAAATGCCGCATTGGCGATCTCATCGACGATCGTCGGTCCCGAGGGGATTACGCGGTTCTCGATACGCAGATGGGGGACTCCGTTGTGCACGCCGTAACAGGCGCGGTTCCAGCGGTAGACCGTGCCGTTGTGGAGACACAGGGCGTTCAGTTTCGGTGCGATGCCCTGTTCGACCATGGCCAACGGATCGTCCTCCGTCTCGGTCGTCAGGATAACCCTGAAGCGGGCGATATCCTCCTTGAAAATTTCCGTGACGCTATTGTCCACCCAGTGGTCGCCAAAATGCACCCTCGGTTTGAGCCCGCGTGTCTGGTGCGTCGCGGAGCGGGCGTCGACGGAATACTCGAACACCGAGATCCGGGTTTCGTGCCACAGACGCTTGCCCAGCAGGATCGGCGAATTGACGGCCGCCGCGAGCAAGGGCCCGGTGATGACCTGGGCAATATTGTACAAATGCGCGAACTCGTCCGGGCTGACCTGGAAATGAACCTGGAAGCTGGTATTGCAGGCTTCCAGCATCAGGTTGTCGTGGTTGACCACGAGTTGGTCGATGCCGTTGATCGTGAATTGCAGGTTATTGCCGCGCAGGGCCATGATCGCGTCGTTCAGCGCGTGGTAGCGCGGTGTGGGTACCATCGAGTCCAGCCCGAGGTTCTTCCTGGTCAGTGTGGGCAGTATGCCGACCAGCGCGATTTCGCTGTCACAGCCGTGTGCGGCCCTGCGCGCGACGGCATAGATTTCCTGTGCTTCCGCCTCCATGCGGCTGAGACTGCCGGCATCGAGTTCCTGCACCGACAGGTTGGCTTCGATGTTGAACAGCCCCAGTTCGTGCGTGAAGCGATCGTCGTCCAGCAGGTCCAGGACTTCCAGCGCCGTCAGCGCGGGTTTATGGGCGCGGTTGATCAGGAACATCTCCTGCTCGGCGCCGATCCTGCGGGTGCCGCTTTCCACCATCCCCTTTTCGAGCATGAGTTCCAGCGCCCTGAGTTCTTCCAGCAAAGACTTCATGAACGCCTGACGGGTGGCTTCACTGGTGTGTTTTATTATGTTCTGCTCGCCCATAATCAAGCGTCCTGCTCGCATGACCTTGCACCGATAATAAACAGTGCCATCGCGGGGGGCAAACGAAATACTGAAAGATGTTTCCTAACGTGTAAAAATGCGATATCCGGGCTCGTCCCCGTGGTGCGCAGAAGCGCTTGGACCGAATATGGAAAAACCCTGGCTAAAGAATTACCCCCCGGGTGTACCGGCGAGCATCGATTTGAGCGAGTTCCGTTCCATCGTCGATTTGCTGGAACAGAGTTGCGAAAAGTATGACGGACGAGTGGCCTTCCACAACATGGGCAGCGAGATCACTTTTTCCGATCTCGATTTCCTGACCCGGAATTTCGCCGCCGGCCTGCAGGAGATGGGCCTCAAGCAGGGGGACCGCATCGCCCTGATGCTGCCGAACGTCCTGCAGTACCCGGTTGCGCTGTTCGGTGCGCTGCGTGCCGGGCTCGTCGTTGTCAACACGAATCCGATGTACACGGGCCGCGAACTGCGTCACCAACTCGTCGACGCCGGTGCGCGCGCAATCGTCGTCATCGAGAATTTCGCGCACGTGCTGGCGGAAGTGCGTGACGACGTCCCGCTGGAATTCATCGTGACCACCGCCGCCGGCGACCTGCTCGATTTCCCGAAGTCCGTGCTGGTCAATTTCGTGCTCAAGTACGTCAGGAAAAGCGTGCCCTCCTGGTCCCTGCCCGGCTCCGTGAAATTCGACGATGTGCTCGAAAGCGGTGCGAAACTGCCGCTGCGCCCGGTCAACCTCGCCTTCGAGGACGTCGCCTTGCTGCAATACACCGGCGGCACGACCGGCGTCGCAAAGGGGGCGATGCTGACCCACAGGAACATCGTCGCCAACCTGTTGCAGGCGCGCGCCTGGTTCATCCACCTTGAATCTGCCCATGAAACCATCATCACGGCGCTGCCGCTGTACCACATCTTCGCACTGACAGCGAACTGCCTGACCTTTCTCTACCTCGGCGGCACCAATATCCTGATCACCGACCCGCGTGACATGCCAGGCTTCGTCAAGGAACTCGGGAAGCATCGGTTCACGTCGATCACCGGGGTCAACACGCTGTTCAACTCGTTGCTCAACACCGAGGGCTTCGCGGCACTGGACTTTTCGACGCTGAAGATGGCGCTGGCAGGCGGCATGGCCGTGCAGCGGGCCGTGGCCGAGCGCTGGAAACAGGTGACCGGGGTCACGTTGCTGGAGGCCTATGGCCTGACGGAGACCTCGCCCGCGGCCTGTATCAACCCGACATCGCTGGAGGACTACAACGGCTATATCGGTCTACCGATACCGTCCACCGACGCCTGCATCATGGACGAAGACGGGAATCAACTGGCCGCCGGCGAGATCGGCGAATTGTGTATCCGCGGCCCCCAGGTCATGAAGGGTTACTGGCAGCGGCCGGAGGCCACCGCGCAAGTGCTCGACGCCGACGGCTGGCTGCATACCGGCGACATCGCGAGGATGACCGCAGGCGGGTATTTCAAGATCGTCGACCGCAAGAAGGACATGATCCTGGTCTCCGGGTTCAACGTTTACCCGAATGAAATCGAAGACGTCGTCACGCTGCACCCCGGTGTTTTGGAGGCCGCCGCGATCGGTGTGCCGGACGAGCATTCGGGTGAGGTGGTCAAGCTGTTTATCGTCAAAAAGGACCCGGACCTGACCGAGGAAGACATCAGGACCTTTTGCAAGGACAACCTGACGGGTTACAAGCGGCCCCATTACATCGAGTTCATCGACAACCTGCCAAAAAGCAATGTCGGCAAGATTCTGCGGCGGGAGCTCAGGGACAGTCAAGTCGAGCCGGAAGCGGAATGACGCTTCCCCCGGGGGATCATCCCGGCTTGTTTTTCAGCGCCAGCGCACGGGTCGCCTTGTCATCGCCGTACTTCTTCCGGATCGCGTCGAGCGTCTCATCCAGCTTCGATTGGCGGCGGGCATCGTATGGCCCGCCCTGCCCCCCGGACTGTTCCAGCCCGGACAGCCCGAGCCCCAGCAAGCGCACCGGTGTGTTGCGGTGCTCCGCCAGCCAGGCCTCGAGCAGCGTGCGGGCCTGCCGGTAGACCACCTGGGTGCTGGACGTCGGCTCCGCCAGGCTGCGACTGCGGGTCGCTGTGCGAAAGCGCGCGTCGCGGACCTTGATGCGGATCGTGCGTGCCAGGAGGTGACGTTTCCGCAGGCGGGCGCACACGGATTCGGCCTGGCGCTGCAACTCGGATGAGAGCTGCCTCGCGCTGGTTACATCGTCCTCGAAGGTCATTTCCCTGCTCATGGATTTGTCCGGTCGCGCCGGGATCACCTCGCGGTCGTCTTCGCCGCGCGCCAACGCCTGGAAGTGGGCCGCCTGGCGGCCGAGCACATGGCTCAGCAGCAGCGGGTCGGCGCGGCGCAGCTGGCCGATCGTCAGGATGCCCAACTTTCGCAACTTCGGCAGCGTCTGCCGGCCGATGCCCCAGATTCTGCCCGCCGGCATCGGGTCGAGGAAATCGCGCACACCCCCGGGCGCCACGTGGACGAACCCCCGTGGCTTGCCGATGTCCGAGGCGAGCTTGGCCAGAAACTTGTTGTGCGCCATGCCCACGGATGCGTGCAAACCCGTGCGGGCGTGGATTTCCCCGCGCAGCATGGCCCCGATCTTCTCGATGCTGCCGAACAGCGCCAGGCTGCCGCTGACGTCGAGAAAGGCTTCGTCCAGCGACAGCCCCTCGACTTGCGGCGTAAAGACGTGAAAGACCGCGAAGACCTGTGCGGACACTTCGCGGTAGCGCGCCATGCGCACCGGCAGGATAACGGCGTCCGGGCAGAGCCGCCGGGCCTGGCTCATCGGCATGGCGGAGTGCACGCCGTAGCGGCGCACCTCGTAACTGGCGGCCGCGACCACGCCGCGCCTGCCCGCACCGCCGACGATAACAGGCCTTCGGCGGTATTGCGGCTGGTCCAGTTGCTCGACCGATGCGAAAAACGCATCCATATCGACGTGGATGATCGCGCGGTCCGCTGAAATTGGATTTGCGGTGGTGGCCACAGTGCATACATTATATGAACATGGACCCCGCGGCATATATACCGCTCGACGAATTTCCGATCCTAGCGCACGGGCACTACGCCAACCATGCCGGCATCGCGCCGTGGCCGCGTTCGGTAGCCCGGGCGGTCAGGGACTTTGCCACGGAAAACGAGACTGTCGGCGCGCAGCACTACGACCGCTGGCTCAGGCGCGAACACGAACTCAAGGTCTCGCTGGCGGGGCTGCTCAACGCGGCATCGGCCGCCGACATCGCGCTGCTGAAAAATACGACCGAGGGCATTTGCACCGTGGCCGGGGGCATCGACTGGCGGCGCGGCGACAATATCGTGCTGCCGGCCGGTGAGTTCCCTTCCAACCGCCTGCCCTGGCTCGCGCTCGAACGCCGCGGCGTCGCCTTGCGGGAAGTCGACATCCGTGCCGGCGCGGATCCCGAGGGGGAACTGCTGGCACGCACGGACAAAAACACGCGGCTGCTCTCGGTCAGCGCGGTGCAGTGGACCGACGGTCTGCGCCTGCATCTCGATAGACTCGGCCGTCACTGCCGCGACAACGGCATCCTGTTCTTTGTCGACGCGATACAACAGGTGGGTGCGCTGCAACTCGACGTACAGGCCTGCCACGTCGACTTTCTCGCCGCCGACGGTCACAAGTGGCTGCTGGCACCGGAAGGCGTGGCGCTTTTCTATTGCCGCGAAGCCGTGCGCCGGCAATTGGCTCCCAGCCAATCCGGCTGGCACATGGTCGATGACCCCTACCGTTTCGAAAGGGCCGACTGGCAGCCCAGCAGCAGCGCCGGCAGGTACGAGGCCGGCAGCCCCAACCTGCTGGGCCAAGCGGCGCTGCACGCCGCCGTCGGCCTGCTGCAATCCGTCGGCATGGACCGCGTCGAGGCCTGTATCGAGGCCAACTGCACCGCGCTACACGAGGGACTGGGCGCCATCAGCGGCGTGGAACCGGTGCGGGCGGCGGAACCCGGACGGCCATCTGGTATCGTCAGCTTCAGGACACCCGGGCGCCAGACAGTGGACGTTTACCGTGTGCTGCGGCAGCGGCAGGTAAGCTGCGCCATTCGCGACGGCGCCATCCGTCTGTCACCGCACTTCTACCAGTACGGCGAACCGCTGCGAAACCTGATCGAGACAATTGCAGAATCTATTGATAAATCAGATTAGTTAATATCGATACCTAATTGATATTGCTACATTGTATGTGTGCGTTTTTCGTCTTTTAACAATTGCGCCAGGTGTGACTCGATGATGGTGCGGGCGTGTGCCCCGTCGGGTGTATCGGCGAACTGCACACCGATGCCGGGACGCCGGTTGCCCTGCGCCGCCGGCGGTGTGACCCAGACGACCTTGCCGGGGATCGGCAGACGCTCTTCGAGTTCCATGATCGTCAGCAGCAGGAACACCTCGTCCCCCAGCGCGTAGCGCTTCGTGCTCTGCACGAAGAGACCGCCGCCCATGATGAACGGCATGTAAGCGCTGTATAAGGTTTGCCGGTCCTTGATCGATAATGAGAGTATGCCCTGTTGAGCCATGCTAGCGTCCTCGTGTCGGCCTCAGCGCCGTGCCTGCATGGCCCATTCTATCAGCCAATCCTGCAGAAGTAAGTCCCCGCGCACGGCCGTCGTTGCCAGTTGCCGGTTCCTGTCGGCCTTTTTTTGCAGCGCCAGCAACGCGGGGGCCCGCAAATCGCTCTCCGCCGACAACCACGCCACCGCTCTCACCGTCAGCGCCGCCTTGACCGCTTCGCCGCAGCAAAGCGAGAGCCAGCGCCACAGGTTGTCCGCCGGCAGCTCCACCAGCTCGCTGCATACCGCGGATACCGCGCCCGGGTGCTGCAACAGGTTCGCCAGCGACTCGCAGATCAGCAAGTAGCTCTCCAGCTCGGACGACTGGAGGTACTGCAACGCGAGCAACGGGCTGCCCGCGGCCGCGGTCAGGGCCAGGTCGATATCGCGTCCGGGGTGGTCGCCGTAGCCGGCCAGCCAGGCGGTCGCAGCTTCCCGCCCGGGCAGCGCGACGACGATCGGCTGGCAACGGCTGCGTATCGTGACCGGCAGACGTCCGGGGTCGCTGCTGACCAGGATCAGGGTTGCGTTGCCGTTGGGTTCTTCGAGGCTCTTGAGCAGCGCGTTGGCCGCCGCGGTGGTCATCGCGTCCGCGGGGTGGATGCATACGACCTTGCGGCTGCCGACCGATGTCGTCAGGTTCAGCGCCCCGATCATGGCCCGGATCTGCTCCACCTTGATGACACTGCTGTCCTCTTCCGGGCTGACCACGAAGCGGTCCGGGTGGGCGCCGCCGGCGAGCAGTTTGCAGGAGCGGCAGACGCCACAGGGCTGCGCCGCCTGGGCCTGCAGACACAGCAACCGGGCCGTCATGGCCTCGGCCAGTTTGAGCTTGCCCGTGCCCGCGGCCCCCTCGAGCATCAGCGCGTGCGGCAGCCGGTCCTGTTCCAGTCGCCGGAAAAAGAACTGCCAGTGTTCCTGCTGCCAGGGCAAGACGTCGAAGTCGTTCACGGCTCCATCCGCGCCCGCAGCGCCTCCTCCACTTGTCGCCAAACCTCCTGCTCGCCGCGGCCCGCGTCGACGATGACGAAACGCTGCGGATGGGCCCTGGCGCGCTCGAGGTACGCTGCCCTGACGCGGATGAAAAACGCCGCCGACTCCTGTTCGAAGCGGTCGGATTCGCCGCGCCCGGCCACCCGTGACAAGCCGTCCTCGACCGCGATGTCGAACAATAGCGTCAGGTCAGGCTGAAGGTCCGGGTGGACCAGTTGCTCGAGCAGGGACACATTGTGCGCCCCCAGTTGGCGGCCACCGCCCTGGTAGGCGTAGCTGGCGTCGGTAAAGCGGTCGCTGACGACCACCTTGCCGGCCGCCAGCGCCGGCCGTATCACGTCGCTGAGCAACTGCGCGCGCGCGGCAAACATCAAGAGCAGCTCGGTCTTCGCGTCGAGCCCCGCGTTGCGGGTGTCGAGCAAGGTCCCGCGTATCTGCTCGGAAATGGCTGTCCCGCCCGGTTCCCGGGTTTCGACAACCTCCCTGCCGTGTTGTCTGAGCCAGTCTGCGATGCGCCGGTTCTGAGTGCTCTTGCCCGCGCCCTCGCCGCCCTCGAGCGTAATGAAAAAACCTCTGCTCACCGCCCGCCGCTCCCGTCACCCGCTTGCTCGTCCGGGAGCTTGGCGCGATCATCCCTCAGTAACTTCCTGACCGCCGCGTTGTGCTCTTCCAGCGACCTGGAAAAAGTGTGGCCGCCATGGCCGTCGGCGACGAAAAACATCGTATCTCCCCCGGCCGGATGGGCTGCCGCTTGCAGCGAAGCGGCGCCAGGCAGCGCGATCGGCGTCGGCGGCAGTCCGCGGCGCGTATAGGTGTTGTAAGGCGTGTCTTTCTTCAGGTCCTGCCGGCGGATGTCACCGTGGTAGTCATCGCCCATGCCGTAGATGACGGTCGGATCGGTCTCCAGCCGCCAATTTTTTTCGAGACGCCGGACAAAAACGCCGGCGATGTCCGCGCGCTCGCTGCCGAGCGACGTCTCTTTCTCGATGATCGAGGCCATGACCAACAGTTCATACGGGTCCGTGTACGGCAGACCCGGGGCCCGCTCCGCCCAGGCGTCCGCCAGGGCTTGCTGCATCGCCCCGTGGGCGCGCCGCAGCAGGCCGAGGTCGTCGTCGCCGCGTTCGAACACATAGGTTTCCGGCAGAAACCAGCCTTCCGGGTTGCCGCCGGGGAGACCGGCGAGACCACTCATGTCCCCGCTGTTCCGCACCGTGTGGACGAGCACGCGGTCACGGGCCAGGGCCGCGAGCATTTGCCGGACGGTCCAGCCTTCGACGATGGTGAAATAATGTTTCACGACCTTGCCGGATTCCAGGAGTCGCAACAGTTGCCGCGGCATCAGACCGGCCGGGAGTGCATACTCACCGGCCTTGATCGTCACCGGCTGCAGACGCCCGAGCAGACGCCACCGCCAGTCCATGCGCGTCGCACCGCGCCGCTGCAGTTCCTCGACGACACGGTGCAGGCTCGCGCCGCGCTCCACCAGCAGGATGTCGTCTTCGGCCGGCGTCAGCGGGGTCTGCAGAAAGCGGGCGTATTGCCACCAGGCGCCGGCCGTGACGACTGCCGCGAGCAACAAAAACAGGAGCGTAAAGGCCGGCCGGCGTTTCATTGGGCCGTGCAGTCCGCGAACCAGGCCTGCAACTCGCGGGTGACAGGGCCTCGTGCATAGTCGTGGTCGTCGATCATGGTCACGGGAACGATGCCACGTACCGAGTTGCAGATAAACACCTCGTCGGCATCATCCAGCATTTCCACGTGGACCCGGCGCTGTTCGCAACGATCGCTGAAGGCCGACAGGATCTGAGCACGGACGACGCCGCGCACGCCGCAGCGGTCCAGCCGCGGAGTCAACAACCTTCCGTCCGTGACCAGGAAAATATTCGCCGCGATGGCGCTTACCACGTGGTCTTCGGGGTCCAGCAAAACGCCCTCCTCGACGGCCAGGTTTTCGATCTCCGCACTGGCCAGCACCTGCTCCAGACGATTCAGATGTTTGATACCCCCCAGCGCCGGCTGTATCGCGAGCCTGAGCGAGCAGATCTTCGCCCTGACGCCGTTTACCGCCCACGCGGCGGCGTCCTGCGGGTAAACATGGCTACTGACAATGCGGGTGCAGGCGCCGCCGGCCGGGGGCGCGTAGCCGCGTGCCCCGTCGCGGCGCTGCAGCAGTATCTTGACCACCAGTTTCGCCGCAGCGGCGCCGACGGTCTGGACCTCGCGCAACAGCAGCGCCTGTGGGGGCATTTCAAGGTCGAGCCGCCGGCAGCCCTCACCCAGACGCTCCATGTGCGCCTGCCAGGCTCGGGGGCGGCCGTTTTCGACCACCAGCGTCTCGAACAGGCCGTCACCGTAATTGAGACCGCGGTTGCCGGCTCCGACCAGGCTGCATATCTCGCCGTCGACCAGGCATTCAAGCATGTTTTGCCTCCCCGGGCATCCCCAGCGCCCGCAACAAGCCGCGCGCTTTGTCGCGGGTTTCCCTGACCTCCGCACCGGGGTCCGAGTCCGCGACGATGCCCGCACCGGTTCGAAAACTCACCTGCCTGCCGTGTACCATCATTGAACGTATAAGGATATTCAGATCCATCGCGCCGTCCAGCCCCAGGTAACCCATGGAGCCGGTGTAAAAACCGCGCCCTTGCTGCTCGAGTTCCGCGATGATCTCCATGCATCTCACCTTCGGACAGCCGGTAATCGTGCCGCCTGGAAACACGGCGCGGATGACATCGACCGGTGTGACCTCCCGGCGCAACCGGCCGCGGACATTGGAAACGATATGATGAACGTGTTGATAGCTTTCGACAACCATCAGTTCGTCGACCTCCACGCTGCCCGGGCGGCATACCCGGCCGAGGTCGTTGCGTTCCAGGTCGATCAACATGATGTGTTCGGCGCGCTCCTTGGGGTCGGCGATCAGACGCTCGCGCAGCGCGCTGTCCGCGTCGCTGTCCTGGCCGCGCGGGTGGGTGCCGGCAATGGGCCGCGTATTGACCACGCCTTTGCGGATCGAGACGAGACGCTCGGGGGAGGAACTCATGAGCACGTGCCCTCCCCACCTCGCCAGGCCGGCGAACGGTGCGGGATTGCAACCGCGCAGACGGCGGTAGAGCACGTCGGGGTCGACGGCGTCCCGGTAGTCGGCGCGCCAGCCGCGCGACAGGTTGACCTGAAATACGTCGCCGTCGAGGATATATTCGCGGACGCGCCCCAGCGCGTCCCTGAACACCGCCGCCGGCTCTTCGCTCAACCGGCAGACCGCTGCCGGCGGCACGTCCCGCGGCGGCGGCAGGTCCTCGATTTCCTGCCGCATTTGCCGCAGGAGCGCCCTGTCCTCGGCGGCGATGTGCAACTGGCCGGGCCGGCCCGGGCGGCTGTAGACGACGCCGGGGCAGCGGCTTGCAAAAGCCACCGGGAAGCCGTCGGCCGCCGGCGGGAACCGGACCACCGGTTCAACCTCTTCCGCCAGTTCATAGCCGAGATACAGGAACCAGCCGCCGGGGAAGGGACAGTCATCGTGGCCCGCGGCCGCCCCCCGCGACTGTTGCAGGTACCAGTGTTTCAGGCGCTCGAGGAAAGTCTCGCCCTCACCGGGCCCGCTGAGAGCGCCGCCGGGTAAACGGCACAGGTGTTCGCCGTTACTGCGCAGCAGCAAGCCGTAACCGCCCGCCGGACCGGCGACGGCGCTGTCGAGCAGGTACGGGTATGACCCGGGGTCGGCCGCGGCGATGGTGAGCAGGTCGTGCTTACTTTCCAGCGTGCAGCGATGCAAGGGTGCGCGGCCGGACCGGTTCAGTCGACGAACTTGCGAAATACCAGGGTGCCGTTGGTACCGCCGAAACCAAAGGAATTGGAAATCGCGATATTGATGTTGCGCTCGCGCGCCTGGTTGGCGACGAAATCCAGGTCACAGCCTTCGCCCGCATGGTCCAGGTTGATCGTCGGCGGCAATATGCCGTCACGAATACCCAGCAACGTGAATATGGCCTCGACACCGCCGGCGGCCCCGAGGAGGTGGCCGGTCATCGATTTGGTCGAACTCACGGCCAGTTCGCGGGCGTGGTCGCCGAAAGTGTTCTTGACGGCGATGGTCTCGGCCAGGTCGCCCAGCGGCGTCGACGTCCCATGGGCGTTGATGTAATCCACGTCCGCCGGCGCGATCCCGGCGTCGCCGATAGCGACCTGCATGCAACGGGTTGCGCCGTCGCCGTCTTCCGGGGGCGCGGTCATGTGAAACGCATCGGCGCTCATGCCGTAGCCGATGATCTCACCGTAAATCTTCGCGCCTCGCCGCTTCGCGTGCTCGAGTTCTTCCACCACCAGCACACCAGCGCCGTTCGACAGCACGAAACCATCCCGTTCCGCGTCCCAGGGCCGGCTCGCCCTGGCCGGGTCGTCGTTGCGCGTCGACATCGCCCGCGCCGCGATGAAACCACTCATCGAGGTCGGCGTCGTCGCGAACTCCGCGCCACCGGCCAGCATGACGTCCGCGTCGCCGTATTGGATCATCCGCGCCGCGGTACCGATGTTGTGCGTCGCGGTGCTGCAGGCCGTGACGATAGCGATGTTCGGACCCTTGAGATTGAACTTTATGGAAAGGAAACCGCTAATCATGTTGATGATCGAGCCGGGGATGAAAAACGGGCTGACCTTGCGGGCGCCGCCGTTCAGGTACGCCTCTGTGGTGGCCTCGATCGTTTCCAGGCCGCCGATTCCCGAGCCGATGGCGCATCCGAAACGTTCCGGGTCGTAGGCATTTTCCTCGCCGACGAGACCGGCGTCCTGCATCGCGTCGACACCGGCCGCATAGCCGTAATGGACGAACTTGTCCATGCGCTTGCAGTCCCGCGCCATCAGGTAATTCTCGACATCGAATCCGGCGACCTCGCCCGCGATGCGTGTCTTGAGCTGAGATACGTCAAATTCGGTAACCAGATCAATACCGCTGCGGCCATTGCATATGGCGTCCCACGCAGTATCGATGCTGCTGCCGACAGGCGATACGATGCCCATGCCACTAACAACAACGCGACGTTGCGTCATTTACAAGATCCTCGATAATGATTGACTGAAATAAACGACGGCCGGCGTATCGCCGGCCGCATGGGTTCATCTCGCCGGTTTGGGTTCAGCTCTGGGTGGAATTGATGTAATCAATCGCCTGCTGAACGCTGGTAATCTTTTCCGCTTCTTCATCGGGAATTTCACACTCAAATTCTTCTTCAAGTGCCATAACCAGTTCAACGGTGTCCAGAGAATCCGCACCGAGATCGTCAACAAAAGAAGCGTTCGGGGTAACCTCTTCTTCCTTGACGCCCAGTTGCTCGACCACGATTTTCTGCACGCGTTCTTCAATGCTGCTCATTTCTTAATCATTCCTTCAAGTGTGACACAGACATGCAATTTTAAAGAAAATGCAATGGGTCTGCCAGTTTACTACTATTCGTCGCCGTATGTTGCCCGGCAACGACCCAAACAAATCAATAAACCGTTCAGGTTACGTACATGCCGCCGTTGACATGCAGGGTCTGGCCGGTGATGTAGGACGCCGCCGGCGACGCCAGGAAACAGACCGCGGCGGCGATGTCATCCGGGTTGCCGAGACGGGCCAGCGGGATATCTTTCAACATCGCCTGTCGCTGCTCTTCGTTCAGTTCCCGCGTCATGTCGGTATCGATAAAACCCGGCGCGACCACGTTGACCGTGATGTTGCGGGAACCGACCTCGCGTGCCAGTGAACGCGAGAAGCCCATCATACCGGCCTTGGCCGCCGCGTAGTTGGACTGCCCCGCGTTGCCCATCGAACCGATCACCGATGAAATGCTGATGATCCTGCCTTGGCGTGCTTTCATCATACCCCGCAGACAGGCCTTCGAAAGCCTGTAGACGGAGCGCAGGTTGGTGTCGAGGACCGTGTCCCAATCAGCCTCCCCCATCCGCATCAACAGCTGGTCGCGCGTGACCCCCGCATTGTTGACCAGAACCGTCGGCGCACCCGCAGCGGTTGCGATTTCCGCCAGGACCGCGGCGATACCGTCCGCGTCGTTGACATCCAATTGCAGCCCCGTCAGGTTCTCCGGGCCGCGCTCACCGATGGCCGCCGCCCCTTCGGCGGTGGTTGCGGTGCCGAATACGCGCGCCCCCTCGGCCGCCAGTTGAGCGGCGATGGCGGCCCCGATCCCCCGGCTTGCGCCGGTGACCAGTGCGACCTGATCATTCAAAATATCAGCCATTGTCTCCCTCGTCTCCAAGTGCTGCCCGCAACGATTCGGCCGAGGTCAGCGCATCGATCTGCGTGCCCCTGGATATGCGCCGATTCAGACCCGCCAGGACCTTGCCGGGTCCGCATTCGATAAAATGATCCACACCGGCGTCCAGCAGGTTCTGGATCGTCTCCGTCCAGCGAACCGGTTGCCACAACTGCCGCCCGAGCGCTTCCCGTATCTGTTCCGCATCGGTGTAGCCGCGGGCATCCGCATTCTGGATCACCGGCACGCTGCCCTCCTCGAAATGGGTTGCGCGCAGCAAACCCTGCAAGCTGACCGCCGCGGGTTTCATCAGGGCGCAATGTGACGGTACGCTGACGGGCAACGGCAGAACCCGCTTCGCCCCGGCGGCTTTGGCCAGTTCCGCCACCCGTTCGACGGCCCCCTTACCGCCCGAGATGACGATTTGACCCGGTGCGTTGAAATTGGCGCAGGCAACGGTCCCGCCATTACTGACTTCGTTGCAAATGCGGTTGAGTTCCCGGTCCTCAAGACCGAGTACGGCCGCCATTGCACCCGTTCCGGGCGGTGTCGCCTGCTGCATCAGGCGTCCGCGCTGGGCGACAATCGCCACTCCGTCGCCGAAACCGACTACGCCGGCAGCCACAAGCGCGGTATATTCGCCGAGACTGTGGCCGGCAAAAAAGTCCGGTTGCGCGCCCCCGGCGGCCTGCCAGCAGCGCCAGGTTGCCACGCCGGCCGCCAGCATCGCCGGTTGCGTCACCTCGGTCTGGTCGAGCCTGGTCGCCGGACCGTCCACGACCACATTCCAGAGATCGTAACCCAGTACGTCGGAAGCCTCTGCGAACGTTTCCCCGACCTCGACAAAGGCCGCCGCCATGTCGTCCATCATGCCGACGGACTGGGAGCCCTGTCCCGGAAACAGAAATGCCGTTTTACTCATCTTTGATCCAATTCGCGAACACCGCGGCCGGCGTCCGTCAGTATTTGATTAGCGCGGAGGCCCAGGTGAAACCGCCGCCAAATGCCTCCAGCATCAGCATCTCGCCCCGCTTGACCTTGCCCGATTTGACCGCGTAATCCAGCGCCATCGGCACCGAACCAGCGGACGTATTGCCGTAACGGTCCACCGTAATGATTACCTGGTCCATCGTCATGCCCAGCTTCTTGGCCGTCGCGCTGATAATCCGGTAGTTGGCCTGGTGCGGTATGAGCCAGTCGAGGTCGTCCTTGCTCATGTGATTGTGTTCCAACGTCTCGTCAACGATCCGGCCGAGGGTACGAACCGCGACCTTGAACACTTCGTTGCCTTTCATCTGGATGTAGACGCCACCGTTCGTTTCCGCCTTGAATCCGGTGCTGACGCCCACTTCGACATTGAGCAGGTCGCTGTGCCGGCCGGCGGCGTGGATATGGGTTGAGAGAATACCCGGCTCCTCGCTCACTTCGAGCACCACGGCACCGGCTCCGTCACCGAACAGCACGGCCGTGCCGCGGTCGTTCCAGTCGAGCATGGCCGTCAGCTTGTCGACGCCGACGACGAGGGCCTTTTTGGCGTCGCCGCAGCGGATGAACTTGTCTGCGATCGACAGTGCGTACATGAAGCCCGAACAGGCCGCATTGACATCCATCGCACCGCAATCGGGTAAACCGAGACGCGCCTGCAACAGGCAGGCAGTGCTTGGAAAGACCAGGTCCGGCGTGGTCGTACCCAGCACCAGCAAGTCGATCTCGTCCGCTTTTACCCCCGCATCTTCCAACGCGCGCCGGGCCGCGACCTCGGCCATGTCACCGGAGCTTTCGTCCTCCCTGGCCACGCGGCGCTCCCGGATACCCGTACGCTCCCGGATCCACTGATCCGAAGTATCGACCATCTTCTCCAAATCCGCATTGGTGATGACTTTTTCGGGCGCGTAACTGCCCGTTCCTATTATTTTTGAATAGTTCACACGTCTACCTCATTGAAGTGGTCACGAATCATTTTTTCGATCAGCGCCGGCACCTGCCGCCGCGCTTCCAGCACCCCTTCGAGTATTGCGCAACGCATGGCGTCGCGCTCGGCGTTGCCATGGCTCTTTATAACAACACCCTTCAGACCGAGCAACGGCGCACCATTATGCTTGGATGGCTCGAAGCGCGCCAGTGAACGCCGCAACGCTGGCCGGGCCAGCAGCGCACCGAACCGCGCCAGCATGCCATCGTGCAAGGCGGAATCCAACTGCTTCAGCAACATCCTGGCCAGCCCTTCCCCCGACTTCAGGATCAGGTTGCCGGAGAACCCGTCACATACCGCGACATCGGCCTTGCCGGCGAAAATGTCGTGCCCTTCGATAAACCCCGTGTAATTGATCGGCAGCGTCTTCAGCGCCGCGTGCGCGCGCTTGACGAGCGCATCGCCCTTGTTGTCCTCATGGCCGACGTTGAGCAGCGCCACGCGCGGCCGCGGTGTGTCGTGCATCGCGCACACCACCGAACCCATCAGCGCGAACTGCACCAACTGGGGTGCGCTGACGTTCAGGTTGGCGCCCAGGTCGAGCAAACTCGTATGCCCGCTGGCCGAGGGTATTCGCGACATCAGGGCCGGTCGCTCGATGCCTTCCAGCAAGCCGATCAGCTTGACCCCGAGCGCCAGCATGGCTGCGGTGCTGCCGGCGCTGATGCAGGCCGCCGCCCGGCCGTCAGCAAGTTGTTGCAACGCCAGCCACAGGCTGCTGTCTTCACCGCGGCGCAGGGCCGTCACCGGGCTGGCGTCAGAGGCAAGGGCATGCGTCGCGGTCACGATATGCAAGCGCCCGAGAACTTTCTTCCGCCCGGAACGCTGCCGCTCCAGCACCGGCCGCAGGGCATCCGGCATGCCACACAGGAGTATCTCGGTTCCCGGTTGCGCAGCCAGCACGTCCAGCGCGGCCGGTACCGTCACGGCGGGTCCGAAATCCCCGCCGTGCGCGTCCAGCGCGAGGACGGTTTTTGCATGACTGTTCATGGATGGTTATCCGGCAGGACGCGGCGCCGGTTGGCGGCCGCCGACGGCCGTGTCCGGAAACCGCCGTCCCCGCCCCGGTTTATTCCTCGTCGTCGAATTCGACGACCGGTGAATCGATAACCTTCTTGCCCTTGTAATAGCCCTCGGGGCTGACATGGTGACGCAGATGCGTCTCGCCCGTGGTCGGATCGACCGACAGCGTCGGCGCTTTCAGCGCATCGTGCGAACGGCGCATTCCGCGCCGCGATGGGGTCTTTCTGCTCTTTTGTACGGCCATGATCAATTACTCCTGGATCGTTGGTCTCTTCGTTTCCGTTAATCCCGCTTTAGCAGGTCCTGCAGCGCGGCAAACGGGTTGTTCCCCGGTGCGGCCTCCTTTTCATCCGCATCCGGCGCGCCGCCGTCACTCGTGTAGACGACTTGCCGCAAACCCGGTCTGCGCGGAAAAGTCGGCAAGCCGAGCAACAACTCGTCTTCCACCATGGCGGCTATCGCCAGCCGCCCATGCTCCGTCCTGACCGCTTCGTAGTTCCCGGGCAGTGAGTCCTGCTCGCTGTCCTGTGCTGTGACCGCGAGCAGGCTACGGCGTTTCACCGCTTCCTCGTACACTTCCAGGCTGGCCTGGCAAACCAGCGGCAGCGAGGCTTCCACCTCCAGGTCGATAATGACACGCTGATCGGAGTCGCGGCCGAAACGCGCCACGAAACGTGCCTCACCGCCGGGCGCGGCCAGCAGTGGCTCGAGTCGCCGCATCCGGGATAACGGTATCGTGCCACTGAAAACCCGTTTACCTTCCGCTGCCCGTTCAGGCGAAACCCAGTCTGGATATTCCCGCGACATAGCTTCACAATCCCCAGTACCCGGTGCTTACCGGCGGGTTATGACTACAACGAGTCGACGTAAACGAACAATTTTACTATATAAATGAATATGGAGTCACCACTTTCCACGTTAATCCTCGCATCGGGCAGTTCCTACCGAAAATCCCTGCTGACACGGCTTGGCCTACCCTTCCGTTGTGAGCCCGCGAACATCGAAGAGACGCCCCGTCAGGACGAGATGCCCTCGGAACTGGTCAGCCGCCTGGCCGGCGAGAAGGCCCGCGCGATCGCGCGGAAGCACCCGGAAGCGGTCGTGATCGGCTCCGATCAAGTGGCCGTTTTCGACGGGCGGGTCATTGGCAAACCCGGCGACCACGGTACGGCCTCGGCGCAGTTGTCCGCGTTCAGCGGTCGGGAGATCGAGTTTTTGACCTGCGCGGCGGTGGTCCGTCTCGCCGACGGCTTCAGCGCGGAGCATACCGACCGTACCGGGGTGTGGTTCCGCGTCCTGCAAAGTGACGAAATCGAGCGCTACCTGCGCGCTGAACAGCCGTATGACTGCGCCGGCTCGTTCAAATCCGAAGCACTGGGAATCACCCTGTTCGAAAGCATCCAAAGCGGCGACCCGAGCGCGCTGGTCGGGCTGCCGCTGATCCACACTGCAAAAATGCTGCGCCGCGCCGGCTTCTGCCTGCCGTGACGACGCCGGAACCCAGGTGACTTGCATGTTTGCCGTTTGCCCTCATCTTCAGAAACTGAACACACCGACAATGAAGCGGGGTTCCACATGAGTACGCAAACTTACCGTAACTTCAGGCTCACCACCGATATCGACAACGTTCTCTGGCTGACGCTCGAGCGTGCGGATGAAAAGGTCAACAGCCTGTCATTGGCCGTCCTGAGCGAACTGCAGGACGTCGTCGACAGCCTGGAAGCCGACCCGCCGGCGGGTTTGGTGCTGCAATCCGGCAAGCCCGGCTCGTTCATCGTCGGCGCCGACGTGCGTGAATTCGATGACTACGCGGACGCGGACGCAGCCACCGAGGCCATTAACGGCGTACACCGTTTGTTCAACCGCATCGAAGCGTTGCCGTTTCCGACGGTGGTTTGCATCGACGGTCTTTGTCTCGGCGGCGGGCTCGAACTCGCGCTGGCGTTCGGCTATCGCATCGCCAGCGATGTCGAGCGCACGCGCCTGGGGTATCCTGAAATCAATCTCGGCATCTATCCCGGTTTTGGCGGCAGTGCACGCAGCGTTCGGCAGGTGGGAGCGACGCGTGCGCTTTCACTGATGCTCAGCGGCCGCAACCTGCGTCCAAAGGCCGCCCGCGGGATGGGGCTTGTCGATGAACTCGTGGGCGCGCACGGATCGTTGCGCTGGGCTGCCCGGCGCGCAATCCGGCAGGGCCGCAGGAGCCGTGCACCCGGTCAGCTCATACGTCTGCAGAACCTGGCCCCGGTGCGGCCGCTGCTGGCACGGATGATGCGCAAACAGGTCTCTGCCAAGGCCAACCCGAAACACTACCCGGCACCGTACGAGCTGATCGATGCCTGGGAACGCTTTGGCGACGATCCGCAGCGGATGATGGCCGAGGAAGCCGAGCGCGTCGGCAAACTGCTGGTCGGTGACACCTCGAAGAACCTGCGCCGTGTTTTCAGGCTGATGGAACGCCTCAAGGCGATCGGGCGGCAGAGCGAGTTCCCGGTAAGGCGCGTCCACGTGATCGGTGCCGGCGTAATGGGCGGGGATATCGCCGCGTGGTGCACCTTGCAGGGACTCGAAGTCACACTGCAGGACCGCGGCATGGAGTACATCGAGGCGGCCCTGGGTCGGGCCAGGACCCTGTTCCGCAAGAAACTCAAGGACCCGCACCAGGTCATGGGCGCCGTCAGCCGCTTGCTGCCCGACGTGGAGGGCAAGGGCATTGCCAGGGCCGACGTCGTCATCGAAGCGATCTTCGAGGACACCCAGGCCAAGCGGGAATTGTTCAAGGCTATCGAACCGCAAATCAGGAAAGACGCGGTGCTGGCCACCAACACATCCGCCATTCCGCTGGCCGACCTGTCTTCCGTGCTGAAGAAGCCGGGCCGACTGGTTGGCATCCACTTCTTCAACCCGGTGGCGAAGATGCCGCTGGTGGAGGTGGTACACGGCGCCAAGACGCAGAAGACGCAAATCAAGCGGGCCGCCGCGTTCTGCGGGCGGATCAAGCGCTTCCCGCTGCCGGTAAAGAGCAGCCCCGGTTTCCTCGTCAACCGCGTGCTGTCCGCCTACATGTCGAACGCCATGCGGATGCACCTCGAGAAACAGACACCGATCGAAGTACTGGATGCGGCGGCCAGGGACTTCGGCATGCCGATGGGTCCGGTCGAACTGGCCGACACCGTCGGTCTCGACGTCTGCCTGCAGGTTCTGACCATGCTCGCCGGGGACGCCGCCGCGCAAGAGGCGGAATTGCTGCGCAAGAAAGTGGCCGACGGCACGCTCGGCCGCAAGACCGGCCAGGGCTTCTATGTCTGGGAGAAAGGCAAGCCGAAACGATCCTCCTTCGACAGCGGACGCTACCCGCTCGAAGACATCGCGCGGGAACTCATGCAGCCCTACTTCGAAACCTGCAGGGAAGCCCTGGCCGACGGCATCGTCGACGACGCGGACGTGCTCGACGCGGGCATGGTTTTCGGCACCGGCTTCGCGCCATTCCTCGGCGGACCGTTGCACTATCTGCAGCAACAGGAGAACAGCCATGACTGATGCACTGCGAAAAGTCGTCATTGCCGGTGGCAGCCGCATACCATTTTGCCGCTCCAACACCGTCTATGCAGACAAGAGCAATCTCGACATGCTCACGGCCGCCATCGACGGCGTCGTGGACCGTTTCGGTCTGCAGGGACGACAACCGGACGAAGTGCTCGCCGGTGCCGTCATGAACCACGCCAAGGATTTCAACCTCGCCCGCGAAGCGGTCCTGTCCAGCAAGCTGTCCCCGCTGACCCCGGCCGTGACGCTGCAGCAAGCCTGCGGCACCAGCCTGCAGGCCGCGCTGATACTGGCGGCCAAAATTGCCAGCGGACAGATCGAGAGCGGTATCGCCGCCGGCAGCGACACCACGTCGGATCCCCCGATCGTGTTCGGCCGCAAGTTCGCCCGCCGCCTGGTCCACCTGGGCCAGGCACGCAGCCTGCAACAGCGGCTGGCTGCACTGAAGGGCTTCAGCCCGGCGGAATTGAAGCCGGTCACGCCCACCAATGGCGAGGCGCGGACCGGGCTCTCCATGGGGCAGCATTGTGAACGCATGGCGCGGGAATGGCAGATCGGCCGCGCCGACCAGGACGAACTGGCTCTCGCCAGCCACCGGAAGGCCGCGGCAGCCTACGACGCGGGTTTTTTTGACAAGCTGGTAACACCGTGGGGGGGCGTCAGCCGTGACAACAACCTGCGCGCCGACAGCAGCCTGGAAAAACTGGCGGGTCTCAAGACCGTATTCGACAGGGGCCCCGCCGCGACGTTGACCGCGGGCAACAGCACACCGCTCAGCGATGGCGCCGCGGCCGTAATGCTGTGCTCGGAGGACTACGCCCGGGAGCACGGACTGCCGGTACAGGCCTATCTCGTGGGCGGCCGTGCGGCAGCCGTCGATTTCGTCAACGACGAGGGCCTGCTGATGGCCCCGACGGTGGCCGTTGCGGAGTTGCTGCAGCGTCACGGGCTGGGCCTGGAGGATTTCGACTTTTACGAAGTCCACGAAGCCTTTGCCGCCCAGGTGTTGTGTACGCTCAAGGCCTGGGAGTCCGCGCAATACTGCAGCGAACGCCTGGGGCTCGACGAACCGCTGGGCAGCATCGACCGTGCGCGTCTGAACGTTCACGGCAGTAGCCTGGCCGTGGGGCATCCGTTCGCGGCGACCGGCGCCAGGATACTGGCGACACTGGCGCAATTACTGGCCGACAAGGGCAGCGGCCGCGGATTGATCTCGGTCTGTACCGCGGGTGGCATGGGGGTCTGCGCCATCCTGGAAAGACCCTGAGGCGCCCACGGGGCTTCGCTGCCTGATCCATGCAAACCAACAAGCTCGAACAGTTGAAAATTGAACGCGGTCTGGAAGGGGCGCCGGCGCGGCGGCGCTGGCTCGTCCCCTCCGGTCTTGCGCTCGCCCTCGTGGTGGGCGGCGCCTGGTGGCTGACGCGTTCTTCCGCGCCGGTGGCTGTCACGACCGCCGCCGCCCGGGAAGCCGCCGGCCAAGCCGGCAACACGGTGCTGAACGCATCGGGTTACGTGACCGCCCGGCGCCAGGCGACGGTATCTTCGAAATTCACCGGCAAGGTGCTGGACGTGCTGATCGAGGAAGGCATGCGCGTGGAGAAAGACCAGGTACTGGCGCGGCTGGACGACGCCAACATCGTGGCCAGCTATGCCCTCGCCGAGGCCGAACTCAGGGCCGCCAAAATCGGGGGCAAGGAGACCGAGGCGCTGCTGCGCGACGCCCGCGCCACTTTCGACAGGACGGCCGCCCTGGTCGAACGCAAGCTCGCGAGCCCCGCCGAACTCGACAGCGCGCGCGCCGCTTATGAAGCGCTTGAAGCGCAGCTGGGGAGCAAGCGTGCCGCCGTCCGCGTTGCCGAAAAGCAACTGGGGGTATACCGTCAGCAACTGGACGACACCGTCATTCGCGCGCCCTTTGCAGGCGTCGTGGTGGCCAAGAACGCCCAGCCCGGTGAAATGATCTCACCCAACTCGGCCGGCGGCGGGTTTACCCGCACCGGTATCGGCACCATCGTCGACATGGACTCGCTGGAAATCGAGATCGACGTCAACGAGGCCTATATCAACCGCGTCACTTCGGGCCAGGAGGTCCTCGCGACGCTGGACGCCTACCCGGACTGGAGAATCCCCTGCCACGTGATCGCGATCATACCGACCGCCGACCGGCAGAAGGCCACGGTCGAGGTCCGCGTCGGATTCGACGCACTCGATTCCAGGATACTGCCCGACATGGGCGTCAAGGTCGCATTCCAGGACGGGACGGCCGAAACGGCAGACCGAGCCCCCATACTGGTTCCCGGGACGGCTGTTCAGCAAGATGACGGCAAGTCTTATGTCTGGCTGGCGGCCAACGGCATCGCGGAGCGCCGCGCCGTGGCGACCGCCGGGCGCCGGGGCCCCGACGTGGTGATCAGCGCCGGCCTGGCCGCCGGGGACCGGGTCATCGTCAACCTGCCGAAGGGTCTCGAAAATGGCGCGCGGATCAGGGATAACGGTAAATGACTGAATGGAACGGATCGGAACACCTCGTGCGAATCGGCGGCGTCGACAAAGTTTTCAAGCGCGGTGCCGAAGAGATACACGTACTGGGAGGTCTCGACCTGGAGATCCCCGCCGGGGAATTCCTCGCCCTGATGGGGCCGTCCGGCTCGGGCAAATCCACGCTGCTGAACCTGATCGGCGGACTGGACCGCCCTTCCGAAGGCACGGTTGAAGTCGCCGGCAAGCAGATCGACCGTCTCTCGCGCCGCGAACTCGCCGGATGGCGTGCCCGCCACATCGGCCTGGTGTTCCAGTTTTACAACCTGATACCGGTTCTGAACGCGCAGAAGAACGTGGAACTGCCGCTCTTGCTGACCCGCCTTTCGAGGGCGGAACGCAGACGCCGCGCGGCCATCGCGCTGGATATCGTCGGCCTGTCTAACCGTGCCCGCCATTACCCGCGCCAGATGTCCGGCGGGGAGCAGCAACGTACCGGCATCGCGCGCGCCATCGTGACCGACCCGACGTTGCTGCTGTGCGACGAACCCACCGGCGATCTGGACCGCAAGTCGGGCGACGAGGTCCTGGACCTGTTGCAGGCCCTGAACGAGGAACAGGGCAAGACCATCATCATGGTCACGCATGACATCCACGCCGCCGCGCGCGCCGGCCGTACGCTGTACCTGAACAAGGGCCGGCTCAGCACCGAACCGGTGGACTGACGGGGCGCGATGAAATACTTCTACCTGATCTTCAGCGCGCTCAAACGCAAAAAGTTGCGCACCGGCCTGACCTTGCTGTCGATCACGGTCGCTTTCGTGTTATTCGGCTACCTGGCGGCCATCCGCCAAGCCTTCAACGCGGGGGTCGAAGTGGCCGGGGCCGATCGTCTGATCGTGCGCCACAAGGTCTCGATCATCCAGCCGTTGCCACAAAGCTACGAGGCCAAGATCGAGCGCATCGAGGGCGTCTCCAACGCGGCCCACGCGAGCTGGTTCGGCGGCATCTACCGCGAGCCGAAGAACTTCTTCGCCCAGATGCCCGTCGTGCCCGAGGATTTTTTCGACATGTTCCCCGAGTACGTCCTCGGCGACGCACAAAAGGCCGCGTGGCTCGCCACCCGCGACGGTGCCATTGCCGGGCGCGGCCTGGCGCAGCGGTTCGGCTGGAAGGTCGGCGACAGGATCCCGATCAATGCAACCATCTGGACCAAGAAGGACGGCGGCAGGACCTGGGAATTCGACCTGGTCGGCATTTACGACGGCCGGGACAAGGGCACGGACACAAGCCAGTTCTTCTTCCGTTACGATTATTTCGATGAAACCCGGGCCCGCGGTCAGGGCCAGGTGGGCTGGTACACCGTGCGCGTCGGGGACCCCGAGCACGCGGCGGCCATCGCCAGGTCCATCGACCGCGAGTTCGCCAATTCACCGGTCGAAACCAAGACCGAACCGGAGGGTGCCTTCGTGCAGGGCTTCGCCAACCAGGTCGGCAACATCGCTTTTATCATCATGTCGATCATGTCGGCCGTATTCTTCACACTACTGCTGGTGACCGGCAACACGATGGCCTATGCCGTGCGCGAGCGTACCGGGGAACTCGCGGTACTCAAGGCCATCGGCTTTACCGACCGCAGCATACTGGCGCTGGTGCTGGGCGAGTCACTGGTCCTGGCTTTCGTCGGCGGCACCCTCGGTCTGGCGCTGGCCTGGATACTGGTGGCCGTGGGCGACCCGACCAACGGTTCCTTCCCGGTCTTCTATCTGCCCGTTCCCGAATTGCTGCTGGGCTTCGTCCTGATCGCCGCGATGGCCTTTCTCGCGGGTATCGTCCCGGCCCTGCAGGCGCAAAGGCTGCAGATTGCCGATGCACTGCGCAGGTAAGCGGTGGAGGCCGTGAGCAGTGTTTAGCGCCTTTTCGCAAATCGCGGCGGTGACGATGTTCAGCCTGCGTTCCCTGCCCCAACGCAAGGGCGCTTCCGCGGCCGCCATGCTGGGTATCGCGGGTGTCGTCGCGGTCATGGTCGGCGTGCTGTCGATCGCCCAGGGAGTGCTGCAGACGATGCACGATTCCGCCGGCAACGATAACGCGATCGTGTTGCGCAGCGGTTCCGATACCGAGATGATGAGCGGTCTGAGCGGGGATGACAGCCGTCTCGTCGCGGAAGCGCCCGGGGTCGCCCGCGACCCGCGGGGCCCGCTGGCCTCTCCCGAGCTTTTCGTGGTCATCAACCTGCCCATGCGCTCCACGGGCACCGATGCGAATGTACCGCTGCGCGGCGTACTGCCGAACGCCCGCGCCTTGCGCGACGGCTTCAGGCTGGTCAACGGACGCATGTTCAAATGGGGTCTGAACGAGGTCATCGTGGGCCGGGGCGCCCAGCTGCAGTTCTCGGGGCTCGATGTCGGCTCCAGCATCCAGGTGGGCCAGGCGCACTGGCCGGTCGTCGGCGTGTTCGAGACGGGTGGCGGCCTGGCGGAATCGGAAATATGGGTGGATGCATCCGTTTTGCAGGACGCCTATCGGCGTGGCAACACGTTCCAGTCCGTGCGTGTAAAACTGGACTCCAAACAGGCTTTCGAAGGCTTCAAGGACAGTCTGACCAGCGACCCGCGGCTGAATGTAAAGGTCATGCGCGAAGCGGATTATTACGCCTCCCAGTCAACGGTGATATACAACCTGATTACGGGTCTGGGCACGATCATCGCGATTATCATGGGATTGGGCGCGGTATTCGGCGCTCTGAATACGATGTACACGGCGGTGTCGTCCAGGGCCCGGGAAATAGCGACGTTGCGTGCGCTGGGTTTCCGCGGCGGACCGGTCGTGACTGCCATCCTCTGCGAATCCCTGCTGCTGGCGCTCGGCGGCGGTCTGATCGGTGGCGGCCTGGCCTGGCTCGCCTTCGACGGCTACCACACGGCGACGCTGAACTGGGCCAGCTTCAGCTCCATGACCTTTGCCTTCGACGTCAACACCGCGTTGCTGGTGCGGGGTCTGGGATTTGCGCTGCTGATCGGCCTGCTGGGCGGCCTGTTCCCCGCATTGCGCGCTGCCCGCCAGCCGGTGGCCCTGGCGCTACGCGAGCTCTAATCCGTCCTGACCGGTACGGTCACTTCTATCCCGGCGGCCTCCGCCGTGTTCTGCATCAACGTCGCCCGTGTCATCGGGCCGACGCCGCCCGGCACCGGGGTAATCCATGAAGCCTTGGCGGAGGCCTCGGCAAAATCGATATCGCCCACCAGCTTGCCGCTGGGCAGGCGGTTGATACCGACATCGATGACCACGGCGCCCGGCGCGATCCAGCCGGCGTCGACGATTCCCGGCTTGCCCACGGCTATGATCAACACCTCCGCCTGGCGGACATAGTGTTCCAGCTCGCGGGTGAACCGGTGACAGGTGGTCACCGTCGCGCCCTGGTATAGCAACTCCAGCCCCATGGGCCGGCCGACGATGTTCGAGGCACCGACGACGACGCAATGTCTGCCCTTGACCTGCAGGCCGTAGTAACCCAGCAGGGTCATGATCCCGCGGGCCGTACAGGGCCGGAGACCGGGTTGGCGCAACGCCAGCCTGCCGACATTGAAAGCATGGAAACCGTCGACGTCCTTGTCGGCGCAGATACGGTTGGTCACGGCAATTTCGTTGATGTGCGGCGGCAACGGCAACTGCACCAGCACGCCGTGTATATCGTCGTCTTCGTTGAGTTCGTCGATCAGCTCCAGCAATGCCCGCTCGGTCGTTTCCGCGGGCAGGTCGAAGTCGCGGGCGATGATGCCCGCACGTTCGCAGTCTTTGCGCTTGGCACGCACGTAAATCGCCGAGGCCGGGTCCGAACCGACCAGTACCACGGCCAGCCCGGGCCGCTTGCCGCCGCCGGCGACGTGCTCATCGATCGCACGGCGCACGGCCGCCAACACGGCCGCGCTGACTTCAAGGCCGTCGAGAATTGATGCAACCGCAGGCATGCCGGCTTTGCTCATCGCTTGTTTTCCATCGTTGTTTTTCAGAGTATATTGTAACGGATTGCTACCACGCCGGTGACAAACGCATGTGCCGGCACACGCGGCAACGGGGGAGAATCATGAATGTTTACGAGTACGTTTTCGTGTCGATCCACGGCGCCAGCATGCCGCTGCGGAACTACCAGGGGCAGCCGCTGCTGATTGTCAATACCGCCTCGGAATGCGACTACACGCCGCAGTACGATGCGCTGCAGAAGCTCTGGGAAGATTATCGCCAGAGCGGGCTGATCGTGATCGGCATTCCCTGTAACGATTTCGGCAACCAGGAACCGGGTGACGAGGAGCAGATCGCGGAGTTCTGCCAGAACGAATACAGCGTCGGCTTCCCGATGACGGGCAAATACAGCATCATGGGTCTGTCCGCCCACCCGTTGTTTACGAACATCCGCGAGGAATTTGGCGACGACGCCGCACCGCGCTGGAACTTCTGGAAATACCTCTTCGACCGAAACGGGCAACTCGCCGGCTTCTGGCCTTCAAAGGTGACCCCGGACGACCCCCTGATCACCCATCAGATCGAGCGCAATCTGCAATCCTGGATTCTGTAGGCCGCCGCGGCGGCCTGCACGCGGACTATTTGCGGGATTTCCGCCCGGTGAATTTCTTCAGGCGTTTGCGTTTCGCCAGCTGCCGCGGCGTGAGTTTGTTGCGCTTGTGCCGGTAGGGGTTGGCGCCGCTTCTGAACTCGATGAGCAGCGGTGTTCCCCGCAGCTTGAAGTGACGGATGAAAACGTTCTCCAGGTAGCGCCTGTAGGAATCCGGGATCGCATCGGTGCGATTGCCGTGGATAATGATACGTGGCGGCAGGTTGCCGCCGGCGTGGGCGAAGCGCAGGCGTGAGGCGCGCCCCTGGCTCATGGGCGGTTGATGCGCCTGCCAGGCGTCTTGCAGCACGCGTGTCAGCTCCGGCGTCGGCATGTCGATCGTGGCGCTGCGCCAGGCCTCGTTGACCGCCTTCATCAATTCCCTGAGCCCGGAGCCGTGCAGCGCCGACAGGCGGATCTGTCGGACCCACGTGACATACTGCAGGCGGCGGTCCATTTCTGACAAGACCCTTTTGCGCTGCTCCTCGTCGATACTGTCCCATTTGTTGATGGCGATGACCAGCGCCCGCCCGTGCTGCAGGATGTGACCCAGCAGCGTGCTGTCCTGGTCGGTTATGCCCTCTTCGGCATCGATCAGCAGGACCACGACGTGCGCCCGGTCTATCGCCTGCAATGCCTTGATGACGCTGAATTTCTCCACCGCGTCGCTGACCCGGGAGCGGCGCCTGACACCGGCCGTGTCGATCAAAACGAAGCGTTGGCCCCGGTATTCGGTGGGGATGCTGATGCTGTCGCGGGTGGTCCCGGGCTGGTCGTACGCCATCACCCTCTCTTCTCCCAGAAGGCGGTTGACCAGCGTCGATTTTCCGACATTCGGACGGCCGACGATCGCCAGGCGAATTTCACCGTCGGACAATTCCGTGTCGTCCGCTTCCGCTTCGCTCAGCGGCAGCATCGAGCCGAGTTGTGACATCAGTCCGTCCAGACCACGGCGGTGGGCGGCCGAAACCGGCATTGCCGGACCCATGCCCAGGCTCGAAAATTCCGCCAGGGCCACATCCGGATCGGTGCCGTCGGTCTTGTTGCCCACCAGCAACACCTCGCGGTCATGCTGCCGCAACAGCAGCGCGATTTCCTCGTCTTCCACGGTCAGGCCTTCACGCGCGTCGAGCACGAATATCACGAGCTGGGATTCCTCGATGGCCTGGTGCACCTGCCGCGCGGTCAGGTAATCGATGCCCTCCGCCTGCGCCACCAGCCCGCCGGTGTCGATCAGGACACAGGGGCGGTCGCCGACTTCGCTGATGCCGTACTGACGGTCACGGGTGACGCCCGGTATGTCGGCGACCAGCGCATCGCGCGTGTGCGTGAGTGCGTTGAACAGGGTTGACTTGCCAACATTGGGTCTGCCAACAATCGCGACGACGGGTAACATGCCCTGGCGCGGCTTACTTTTTCAGCGCGGCACCGGCACGGTATGCCAGCAGACGGCCTTTGCGGGTCATCACGTAGAGCGTGTTGCCAACAACCAGGGGCGGACCGGCGAAACCGTCTCCGCCGACCTTCGTGCGCGCCGCGAAATGACCGTCGCCGACGTTGATCCAGTGCAGGTACCCCTCGGCATCGCCCACGACCACCAGCGCGCCGTAGAACACGGGCCGCGTCAGGCCGCGCCGCAACAACTGGTCCTGTTTCCAGGATTCGGCCCCGTTACGCCGGTCGAGCAGCCAGACGTTGCCTTCCTTGTCACTGATCGCCAGGTGGGTGCGCTCGACGCTGACACCGGTGGCCGAGGATATGTCCTTGAACCACAGAAGGCGTCCCGAATCCGCCGCCAGCGACGCCAGCCGTTTCTGATAGCTCGCCACCAGCAGGTCGGATGCGATAAATACCAGTTGCCCGTCGATGTCCGACAGCCGTTCCAGTTCCGTGCGCCCTTCCCCGGGCACCAGCGCCTGCTCCCACATCAGGGTGCCGTCGTCCAACCGCAGGGCGACGACCTGGCCGCCGTCGTAGCCCACGAAGATGACCCCGCCCCGCAGCAGCAACGGTGCATTGCCGCGCAGCGTCAGCAACGGCACGCTGTGGTCGTAGACCCACAGCCTGCGCCCCGTGTCCGCATTGAGCCCGAAGATGCGGCCGTCGATGCACCGGACCACGACGATGCCATCCTGCTCGGTCGGTGCGGCGAGGACCTCCGAGGTAACGGTGGCGGACCATAGCTGGCTGCCGCTTTTCGCATCGAATGCGTACACCTCGCCATCCTCGGTGCCCACGTAAACGTGCTGCGGCCC
>Ga0210122_1000002_pt1 | contig 67452 bp, 66 predicted proteins | sample Muzzi_CordB_D2_FD_185530 | JGI IMG/M metagenome (GOLD analysis project Ga0210122, IMG submission 185530) | Wetland microbial communities from San Francisco Bay, California, USA, that impact long-term carbon sequestration - Muzzi_CordB_D2 (SPAdes) | ecosystem: Environmental > Aquatic > Marine >... | reverse complement strand
GTACTTGATGTTCCTCGTCGGCTGGATCCAGCCGGACGGCGGGCCGTTCAATCACGGCGTCGGTTAGCCTGCGGCGCAAAACGCCGGCGGATCATCCTTCAATAAAACAAAGCCCGCAGTTCTGCGGGCTTTGCCGGCGCGCTCTCTCTCAGAGCACGTATACGAATATGAACAGCCCCAGCCAGACCACGTCCACAAAATGCCAATACCAGGCAACCGCTTCGAAGGCAAAATGGTGTTCCGGCTTGAAATGGCCCTTCATGCTGCGCAGTGCGATGACCGTCAGCATGACCGCACCCAGTGTCACGTGGAATCCGTGAAAACCCGTCAGCATGAAAAATGTCGCCCCGTAGATGCCTGAGCCCAGCGTCAGGCCGAGTTCGGTATAGGCTTCGTGGTATTCGAGTGCTTGCAGCGTGACAAAGCTGAAGCCCAGGATGACGGTCATCAGCAGCCAGAAGACCAGCCCCGCCCGCCGGGATTTTTTCAGCGCATGGTGTGCCAGCGTAACGGTCAGGCCGGATGACAGCAGGATCAGCGTGTTCAGGAAAGGTACGCCGAACGCCGGAATGGTCTGGAATGCACCGCCGATGTCAGCCGGCCCGTTCGTCGGCCAGACGGGCTGAAACCCAGGCCACAACAACGCGTTGGTCATGGCGCCCTTGCCGACACCGCCGAGCCACGGCACGGCCAGCGCCCGGGCGTAAAACAGGGCGCCGAAAAAGACCGCGAAGAACATCACTTCCGAATAAATGAACCAGGCCATGCCGAGCCGGAAGGAACCGTCCACCTGCGCGTTGTACATGCCCCGCTCGCTTTCGCGTATCACCGTTCCGAACCAGCCGAACAACATGAAGACGATGACAGCGACACCCACCCAGAACGTGATGTGCGCCGTCGCCGAGCCATTCAGCCAGTGGGCGGCACTGGCCAGCACCGTGATCATCCCGAGGGAGCCGACGATCGGCCACTTGGTGCCGTGTGGTACGTAGTATGAACCTTCAGCCTGTTGCGCCATGTTAATTCCCAAATCTTCCTTCAAAATATTGATGTTGATAAGCCATGGTTGCGGGCCGGCCGCGGTGCTCTTGTCGCCCGTTCATATCAGCGCCCGATGACACCCGAAGCGATAAACGCGACGAAGATCAGCGCGGCGACGACGCCGAGCAGCAGCGCCGTTCTGACCGCGCGCCGCCGCTTGTCCTTCCAGACGTCCGGGTTCTGCCTCCCACTCATACCGCCGCATCGGTGTCGCGCGGGTGGCGAACCATGTTGTGGGTCACCACCGGCGGCGTGCTAAAGCTATGATACGGCGGCGGTGAACTCAGCGTCCATTCCAGTCCCCTGGCGCCTTCCCAGACCTGGCCCGAAGCCTTGACCTTGCTCCTGAACACGCAGTGCAGAATGACGCCGACGAAAATCAGCTGGGTCACCCCAAAGGCAAAGCCGCCAATGGAGGAAATCATGTTGAAATCGGCAAACTGGGGCGAATAGTCCGGAATCCTGCGCGGCATGCCGGCGAGACCGAGGAAATGCTGGGGGAAGAACAGGACGTTGACGAATATCGCCGACAGCCAGAAATGGATTTTCCCCCATTTCTCGGAGTACATATTGCCGGTCCATTTCGGCAGCCAGTAATAGGTGGCCGCCATCAGCGCGAACACGGCGCCCGGCACCAGCACGTAGTGGAAATGGGCGACCACGAAGTAGGTGTCGTGGTACTGGAAATCCGCTGCCGTGATGGCCAGCATCAGCCCCGAAAAACCGCCCATCGTGAACAGCACCACGAATGCGATTGCGAACAGCATCGGCGTTTCGAAAGTCATCTCGCCCTGCCACATGGTGCTGACCCAGTTGAACACCTTGACGCCGGTCGGTACCGAGATCAGCATCGTGGCGTACATGAAGAACAGTTCGCCCTGCAGCGGCATACCCACCGTGAACATGTGATGCGCCCAGACGATGAAGGAGAGCAGGGCGATACTCGCGGTCGCGTATACCATCGAGGAATACCCGAACAGGGGTTTGCGTGCGAAGGTCGGCAGGATTTCGGAAATCACGCCGAAGGCGGGCAGGATCATGATGTACACCTCCGGGTGCCCGAAGAACCAGAAGATGTGCTGGAACATGACCGGGTCGCCGCCGCCCGCGGCGTTGAAGAAATTGGTGCCGAAGAAGTGGTCGGTCAAAAGCATCGTGACCGCACCGGCGAGTACCGGCATCACGGCCAGCAGCAGGAAGGCGGTGATCAGCCAGGTCCATACGAACATCGGCATGCGCAGCAACGTCATGCCGGGGGCGCGCATGTTGGTGATGGTCGCGATGATGTTGATCGAGCCCATGATCGAGGAAATACCCATCATGTGCACGCTGAACACCACGAAGGCAAAACTGTCACCGGTTTGAAGCACCAGCGGCGGGTAGAGCGTCCAGCCTGCCGCGGGGCCGCCGGAGTCCATGAACAGCGTGGACAGCAGCATCGCGAAGGCGAACGGGAGAATCCAGAAGCTCCAGTTGTTCATGCGCGGCAGCGCCATGTCGGGTGCGCCGATCATCATCGGGATCATCCAGTTGGCGAACCCCACCCAGGCGGGCATGACGGCGCCGAAAACCATGACCAGCGCGTGCATGGTGGTCATCTGGTTGAAAAACTCGGGTTCGACGAGCTGCAGACCGGGCATGAAGAGTTCCGCCCGGATGACCATTGCCATCGCGCCGCCGGTCAGGAACATCAGCAGGGAAAAAATCAGGTACAGCGTACCGATGTCCTTGTGGTTGGTGGTGAACAACCAGCGGTTCAGGAACCCTTTGGGTTTGTGATCGTGCTCGTCGTGCGCTTCGTGGAGCGGCTCGATATCGGTGTAGGTGATGTCACTCATGGCGCTGTTCCCAGTGGTTCGCTGCGGCGTTGGATGTCGGCAATGGCGCTCGGCTGTATGGCGTCACCGGCATGATTCCCGAAAACATTGCGGGTATAGGTCACTGCGGCCGCGATATCCGTCGAACTCAGCTTTTGCCGCCAGGCGCTCATTGCGGTTCCGGCCCGGCCGTTCATGACGATATCGACCTGGTCGGTCAGCGGCCCGTTGACGACCTTGCTGCCGGCCAGGGCCGGAAAGGCGGGTTTGAGCCCCTTGCCGTCAGCCTGGTGGCAGCCAGCGCATTCACTGGTGTAGACGTCTTTGCCGTGCTGCATCAGTTCGTCCCGGGTCCATTGGCGCTCCGTTTCCGCCTGTTGCTCCTGGTTCGCCGCCAGCTGTCGCCGGGTCCAGGCATCGAATTCGTCCTGGGTCACCGCCTTGACCACGATCGGCATGAAGCCGTGGTCGCGGCCGCACAGTTCCGCACACTGGCCGCGGTAGATGCCGGGCTCATCGATATAGGTCCACGCTTCGTTGACAAAACCGGGGATGGCGTCTTTTTTCCAGCCAAGCGCGGGAACCCACCAGGCGTGGATAACGTCGGCGGCCGTGATCAAGAACTTGACCTTCTTGCCGACCGGCAGCACGAGCGGGTGGTCCACGTTGAGGAGGTAATTGTCGACGTTGGTCGGGTCGATCCCGGAATTCAGTTGCCGGGCGGCGTTGGAGGCCGCGTCGAGTGACGAAATGAACTCGATGTTCTGGTCGGGGTACTCGTATTTCCAGCGCCACTGGAAGCCGGTGATCTTGACCGTCATGTCGGAGCCGCTGGGGTCTTCCATCTTGATCAACGCCCGGGTCGCCGGCAGCGCCATCCCGACCAGGATCAGCACGGGGATGACCGTCCAGATGATCTCGGCGCGGGTCGAATGGCTGAACTGGGCGGCCTTGTGACCACGCGACTTGCGGTGCAGGACGATCGACGTGAACATCGTGCTGTACACCAGCACACCAATGCCGACGCAAATCCACAGAACGGTCATATGCAGGTCGTAATTCGATTCGCTCTGCGGGGTCACGCCCCGTGTCATATTGATATGATTTCCGGTCAATGCCGGTGCCGCCAGCAGCAGCCACATCGCCGCGATGACGGCCGCCAGTACTGCCAGACCGACAATGACGGTATTTTCCTTCTTCATTAAAACTCCGGCCTCAAGGTAAGTGTATCCAGGTTCAGTCGTTCCAAAGCAAACAAACAACGGGTTCAGGGAATCTATACTTATTGTCGGGTTTATACGAGCAATAACCTTCAATTATAGCTGTGCGTTTATTATAGGAGCAAGATATGGTTCAAAAAAAGAAGCCGGGGCCGTTTTGGGGGGCGCTTTTGTACTCTGGCCACGCATTAAACGTTAAAATAGCCACTGGCCGTCCAACCCGAACCGCTCACCAGGAGACCAGGCCCTTCAACAGCATGCGAATACTCATCGACAAAGGCCATTTTATAACGGTACAGGGCACACCCGTTGTTCTGTTCGCGGGGCGCACCTGACCATGTACCTCCGTTACTTTGGTCTCAGCGAAACACCTTTTTCGATCACACCCGATCCGGCTTTCGTGTTTCTGAGCGCGCGTCACCGCGATGCGCTGGCGCACCTGCTGTACGGTATCGGCCAGGGCGGCAGCGGCGGCTTCGTGCAACTCACCGGCGAGGTGGGCACCGGCAAGACCACGCTCTGTCGCTGTCTGCTGGAGCAGGTGCCGGCCGACACGCACATTGCCTTGTTGCTCAATCCGATGGTGAACCCAAGGGAACTGCTGGCGGCGATCAGCGAGGAGCTGGAAATCGGTATCCAGGGCGCCGAGCACAGTTCCCGGCTGCTGGTCGACGGCCTGAACCGCTTTCTGCTCGACGCCCACGGGCGCGGCGAACGCGTGGTCATTATCGTCGACGAGGCCCAGAACCTCAGTCCGGAAGCGCTCGAGACGGTGAGGCTGCTGACCAACCTGGAAACCAGCAAGGAGAAGCTCCTGCAAGTCGTGCTGCTGGGCCAGCCGGAGTTGAGGGAATTGCTTCAACGCCGCAGCCTGCGCCAGTTGGCGCAGCGTATCACGGCGCGTTTCCACCTGACGCCGCTGGGGCCTAAGGAAACACCCTTGTACGTCCGTCACCGTATGCAAGTCGCTGGTGCGCAACGAAACCCGTTCAGGCGCGGCGCGATGAAGGCGCTCCATCAACGCTCGCAGGGCATACCCCGCCTGATCAATATCATTGCCGACCGGGCCCTGGTGGCGGCCTATGCGGCGGAGAAGGCGGATGTCGACGCGGCGATGGTGCACGCCGCCGCCAACGAGGTCCAACTGGGCGAGCAGCGCGTTCGGCGCGGCCGCTGGCCCTGGTTGGCCGGCGCGGCGAGCCTGGCTGCGGCGATCGTGTTGATGGCCCTTAACTTTGATTCGCTGCCCTTGCAGGGCGGCGGTTCCGGCGATCCCGCCGGCGCCGGCACGGAGCAGACGCCGCCCGCGGCCGCGGACGGTGCCGCGGCGCAGCCGACCGGCGCGCCGTCAGCTGTGCAATTTGCGCAGGAACCGCGGGGGCAAGCGCCGGCAGACGCCCCGGCGCAGGTGCTCGATACCGCCTGGTTGAATGCTCACCAACGCAATGTGTGGCCGGGTTACGCTGCCCTGTGGCGTGACGCCGGGGCGGCGACGGCCATCCAGGCCGCCTGCGACGGCGACAGTACGCTCGGCTACGCCTGTGTCCGGGAACAGGGCAGCTGGTCCAAGATACGGCGTCTGGGGTTGCCGGTGGTGCTGCAGTTGGAAGGCGACAGCCGTTCGTATCTGCTGCTGCTCGGCATGGACGGGGAGCGGTTGCTGGTGGGCAGCCCCGAGCAACCGTTGACGATCACCCGGCAGGCGGTGGATGCCGTTTGGCTCGGCAGCTATCTCGCGGCCTGGCCGCAGGCGCCGAACTGGCCGGCCACGGTCCGGCGCGGCGATTCGGGCCCCGCGGTCAAGACCATCATGGAGATGGCGGGCCGCGTCGATCTACCGTACCATGGCGGCCAGCTTTTCGATGCCGGATTCGAACGCTGGCTGAGAGGGTTTCAGTTGCGCAACGGCTTGCAGGTCGATGGCATTGTCGGGCGCAACACACTGTTGCACCTGATGACGGCATCGATCGACGAGCCGCATCTATTGCGGAATTGGGAGTAAACGTGTCCATACTTCTGGAGGCACTGCGAAAATCGGAAAACAGCCAGCGGCGGGCCAAACCGCCCGGCATCAACGACGACGTGCCTGCGCCCCCGGCAAGGGCACACCTGAGACCCGTTCTGCTGGTTGCGATGCTCGTGCTTGCACTGGCGGCCAGCGGCTGGTTCATCTGGCGCCAGTACCGGCCGCCGGCGGGGTACCAGCCGCCCGTGAGCCTGCCGGCGGGCTCACGCACACCGGTGGAAGAGCCACTGGCAGCGGCACCGGCACAGCCCGGCGCGGGCAGCGCCCGGAAAGCGGCGACTCCCCCGCAGAAACCCGTTAGCGGCAGCCGCACGCCGGTGGAGTCCTTCAAGCCCCCGGCCGCCGCGGACGCTGCAAAAACCAGGAGCGAGCCGGCCGTGCGGGCCGATGCCGCCAAGGCCGCCGGGAAGGCTGCCGCCGACCGGGGGCCGGCCCCCGCCGAAGACCGCGACAGGCAAGCCCGCAACAAGGTCTTCGAACCGCAGGAGCCCGCACCGATCAGTTATTGGGAATTACCCGACTCCGTGCGTGCCCAGGTCCCTGAAATCAAGTTTACCGTGCTGGTTTACGCGCGCCGCCCCCAGGACCGCTTCGTGCTCATCGAAGGTCAACGCCTCGCCGAGGGTGACAGTCTGCCGTCCGGGCCCAAGATCGTCGAGATCCGGCTCGATGGCGTCGTTTTCAGTTACCGGCTGTACCGTTTTCTGGTCGCCCGTTAACCCATAAGGCTGGTGGCCTCCGGGATCGTTACAAGCTGGTCGAAAACCACCCCCGGCTATCCCTGGCTGACGATCACGCTCGTCTTGCTCTGCGCCGCATTCAAGCTGATGCACAGCGGTCTGCCAGCAATGATGCAGCATGCCCTGCCGGACCTGGTCGGGGCGCTGCCGGCCGATCTGAGCCGGGTTCTCAGCCGACCGCAGGGCGGCTGGACGGACCGCCGCCTGTTATCGTTGTTCAGCGCCTTGTTCATACATGCGAGCTGGCTGCATCTGCTCGGCAACATGATCTACCTGTGGGTGTTCGGTATCCCGCTGGAAAGACGGCTCGGATGGGCCGGCATGTTGCTGCTTTTCATGCTGGGAGGGGCGCTGGCCAACCTGATGGTGACACTGCGTGCCCCGCACCTGGCCTCGCCGATCATCGGCGCCAGCGGGGCGGTCTCGGCCGTCGTCGGTGCCTACCTGGGTCTCTTTCCCGGGCGGCGCATCGGCATGTTGCTGCCGCTCGGCCTCTATCTGCAGTTCGCGCGCGTGCCGGCGGTGCTGGTCATCGGCTCGTGGTTTACGCTGCAGTTGGTTTACACGGTCTTTGGCCCCATTACTGGGGTAGTGGCCTGGTGGACGCACCTGGCGGGCTTTACACTGGGTTTGATTTTCGCCTTGCTGGTACGTGCAAGCGCGTTGGTGAGATTGGGTTAGTAGGTTACAGATGGCTAAACAAAAACTGTATCGTGTCGCGTTCCTGAACCATGGCAAGGTTTACGAACTCTATTGTGGCGGCGTCGGCACCAGCGGCCTGCTCGGGTTCGTCGAGATATCGGACCTGGTCTTCGGGGAAAAGGATTCAGTCGTCGTGGATCCGACCGAGGAAAGAATGCGTGACGAATTCGACGGTGTCGAGGTGCTGCACGTACCGATACACAGTGTCCTGCGTGTCGAGCAGGTCAGGCAAAAGGGCCAGTCGGTCATTCGCGACCGCGAGAGCGGCGAGAAAGTGACCCCGTTCCCGCTGCCGCCGGGCAGTCATTCAAGAACCTGATTCCCCCGTTCTTCCTCGCGCCAGCACGTTGGCGCCTTTCAACAGGATCAACGCCTGGTACATGGCGTAGTCGTCCGCGGCGTTGACCTCGGACACGAAGACATCGGCGCCGGACTTGCCGTCGCCGTTGAGATGGTGTTTGAGATCCGCCTCCCGCTCGCGCCCTTGCTCCTCGTCCCGGACCGCTTCAACGCGTGCAATCACCACGTCGGGCTGAATTCCTTCCGCCTGTATCGAACGGCCCGATGGCGTGTAGTAAAGGGAAGTGGTCAGACGCAGGCCGGAACCGTTGCGCAGGTTCAGCACCGACTGGACCGAGCCCTTGCCGAAGGTCCTCTCACCGACGATCAGCGCCCGCCCGTGATCCTGCAGCGCGCCCGCCAGGACTTCAGAGGCCGACGCGGTGCCTCCGTTCACGAGTACGACCGTCGGCGTGCCGGGAGCCCACTGGCCGTCCTGCGCCGAAAACTCCATCTGGTTGGGTGCGCGGCCCTTGGTGTAGACGATCAGACCATCGTCCAGAAACCCGTCGGCGATCGTGACCGCGGGCTTGAGCACGCCGCCGGGGTTGTCGCGCAGGTCCAGCACGATCCCCTTGAGGGCGCCCGGATGATTGGTCTGCATATACTTGATCTGCTCCTGCAACTCGTCCGCGGTCCTGCGCGTGAAGTGCGTAATTCGGAAATAGCCGTAGTCCTTATCGACCGGCCGGCTAAACACGCTGGCGAGATTGACGAAGCCGCGTGTCAGTTCGTGATCCGACACCTCGCCGCTGGCGTGTCTGACGGTGACGCCCACCTTGCTGCCGGCGGCGCCGCGCAGGCTCTCGATGGCCGCTTCGAGATCTTGACCGCGCAGGTCTTTGTGGTCGATCGCGGTAATGACGTCGCCGCCGACGATTCCGGCGCCGGCTGCGGCCCCGTCGGGGGTCACGCCGGTCACGAGGATCTGCCCGTCGTGAATCTTGAGTTCGACGCCGATACCGCTGTAACGGCCCTGCGAGGTGTCGTCGAGTTGCCGGAACTCGTCCGGTCCCATGAAGGCGGAATGCGGATCGATTTCCGACAACATGCCGCGGATGGCCGCGTTCAGGAGCCGGTGGTCGTCCACTTCCTCAACATAATTGTTGCGGATCTGGTTGAACACGTCGGTAAACGTGCGAAGGTCCGACAAGGCCAATTGGGCGCTGCCGGGCTGCGTGTCCTCATCGGCCAACAGCGGTGACGCCGCCAGCAGCGCCAGGGCCAGCAGCAAATTGGTTCGTACGGTTCCCATGTCAGCTTCCTTTAACGGTTGATCCAAATGGCAGGGTCGACGGCTTTGCCGTTTCTGCGGATTTCAAAGTACAGGGCGCTGCCGTTGCCCGGACTGTCTCCCACCGTGCAAATGGCGGTGCCGGGCTCGACCCAGTCGCCGACTTCGTGGAGCAGGCTTTCGTTGTTGCCGTAGAGGCTCATGAAGCCGTCCCCGTGGTCGATGATCATAAGCAGGCCATAGCCCCGAAGCCAGTCCGAAAACGCCACACGGCCGTAGGCGATGGATCTGACCTCGCTGCCCGTGCGTGCTGCGATCAGCCAGCCCTGCCAGTTCAGGCCGGCTGTCCGCGGTTGACCGAACGCATGCTTTACACGTCCCTTGAGCGGCCACGGCAGTTTGCCCTTGAACTGTTCCGGCGCGAGCCGCCGGCCCAGGTCGTCCGGGATGTCGGCCAGCACGCTGGTCAGCTTCTGCAACAGTGTTTCCAGGTCCCGGCGGTTTTTCTGCAACTCCGCGAGACGGGATTCGCTGCTGTCGATTTGCGCGGACAGGCGGGCGACGATTTGCCGCCGTTCCTCGCGCCGGCCCCGGAGTTCATCCATGACCGTCTGCTGGTTGGCTTTGACGATCTTGAGGGCGGACAGTTCCTCGTCGATCTTCGCCTGCATGCGGTCCAGCGTGTCCAGGACCCGTTTCAGTTCGCTGATCTGGCTGGCCTCCGACTTGCTGAAGTAGTCATAGTAGGCCAGCATCCTCGAGAGTTGTGCCGGACTGTCCTGGTTGAGGACGAGTTTGAGACGCGATTCGCGTCCGAGCCGGTAGGCGGCGATGATCTGCCCCGCCAGCGCGTGACGTCGCTTTTCGAGGTTGTCGAGGTATTTTTCACGCTCGGCGCCGATACGCGCCATTTCCGCGCGGTGCCCGGCAGCGGTCGCTTCGAGTTCCCGCAGGCGGATGGCGCTGGACTCGATGTCCCGGTCGGCCGCTTCCAGCGCCCGCTGTTCCTTGGCATAGGACTGGCGGGCATCGGCCAGCGACTGCTTCAGCTTGCCGATCTCGGCCTTGACCTGCTCCAGCCGGTCGCGTGTCTCCGGTGTGCTCGGCGTTCCGGACGCGGCGTTGGCCGTGCCCATCGCGAGACACGCTGCGAGGGCGATGCCGGCGATGCGCCTCGTTGCCATCCGGTTATTCCCTGTCCGCGCCCGCCGCGTCGAACCTCAGCAGGGAATGGCCCGTCATCTCGGCCGGCTGTTCCAGGTCCAGCAGATCCAGCATCGTCGGGGCGATGTCCCGCAGTGCGCCGCCGGGTATCAACCCGGCCTTGCGGCCCCAGTAGACCAACGGCACGGGGTTGCTCGTGTGGGCGGTCATCGCCTGGCCGCTGACGGGGTCGGTCATCTGCTCGAGATTGCCGTGGTCGGCGGTGATCAGCAATTCCCCGTGGCTGTCCCGGACGGCCTTCCAGACCTCTCCCAGGCACTGATCGACGGCCTCGGCCGCCTTGATCGCCGCGGGCAGGCTGCCGGTGTGGCCGACCATGTCCGGGTTGGCCACGTTGCAGATGATCACGTCGAACTTCGCACCCCGGATCGCCTTGTCCAACTCGCAGGTCAGCTTGCCGATACTCATTTGCGGCTGCAGGTCGTAGGTCGCCACGGCGGGCGACGGGATCAGCACACGCTCCTCGCCCGGAAACGGCTCTTCCTCGCCGCCGTTGAAGAAGAAGGTGACGTGTGCGTATTTTTCCGTTTCTGCGATACGCAGCTGCCGCAACCCGTGCTCGGCGAGGCAGCCGCCGAGGAGACCCTTGAGATGCACCGTCGGGAACGCGACTGCTGCCGGCAAACCTTCGAGGTACTCGGTCATGCAGACAAAGGCGGACAGCACGGGCCGGCGGCAGGGGAATCCGCTGAACCCGGTTTCGGTAAACGCCCGGCTCAGCTCGCGGGCGCGGTCCGCCCTGAAGTTTATGAACACGACGGCGTCGCCGTCACCGATGCCGCCGTAGTCTTCGAGTACGGTCGGGGCGACGAATTCGTCGTTCTCGCCGCGGTCATAAGCGGCCTCGAGACCCTCCGCCGCCGTCGTCGAGCGGTATTCGCAATCGGCTTCAACGAGCATATTCCAGGCCTTTTCGACCCGGTCCCAGCGGCGATCGCGGTCCATCGCATAATAGCGGCCGCACAGGCTGCCAAAAGACGCGTTGGCCAGCGTGACCAGTTTGTCCTGCATCCTTTGCAGTGACGCCGCCGCGCTGCGCGGCGGCGTATCGCGGCCGTCGAGGAAGGCGTGGATGCGGATTTCGTGGGCATCCTGTGCGGTCGCCATGTCCAGCATGGCCAGAAAGTGGTCCTCGTGGGAGTGGACTCCGCCGGGCGACAGCAGACCCATGATATGCAGCGTGGAGGCGTTGCGCCGGCTGGCTTCGACGGCCTGCAGCAGGGCCGGGTTACGGAAGAAGCTGCCGTCATCGATGGCCTGGTTGATGCGTGAGAAGTCCTGGTAAACGACACGGCCCGCGCCGATGTTCATGTGGCCGACTTCGGAATTGCCCATTTGCCCTTCCGGGAGACCGACGGACTCGCCGGACGTGGAAATGGTCGTGTGGCTTCCGCGCCGCAGCAGTTCGTCCCAGCACGGCGTCGCGGCCATGCTGATGGCGTTGTCGGCGGCGGCCTGCCTGCAGCCCCAACCGTCGAGTATCATCAGGACCAGGGGCCCGGCGAAAGACCTGTGCTTTTTCTCGTCGGGCATGTGCCCTCCATCTTGAACAGTTTTATCCGTGAACCGCTTGCAAATGTCCGTGTCTGCCACCACATCGCATGAGTGCGGCGGCGGCTTGCCTCCGCAGAATATGATCGGATCTACAGGTCGGACCGGCGGTGCGTGTATTATTCCACATCGACCACGGCGCCGTCCTGAAAAGTGACCGCTCGCCAGCCGCTTGATGACGGCAATGGACAATAACGCATGGCGCCGGGTTTCAACGGGCGGCGCCAGCGATGACAAGCAGGAGTCGAAAAGGTGCAACAAGTGATTGAATTCGCCGGCAACCACGTGGCGCTCGTGGCCGCGTTCGGGGCCGTCGTCCTCTTATTGTTATGGACCGAGATCAGCCGGCGCAACCGCGGTTATGCCGAGTTGACGCCCACGCAGGCCGTCAGCAAGATCAACCAGGGTAATGTGTCCATCGTCGATATCGGCAGCGCCGCCAAGTTCAACAAGGGTCACCTGATGGGTGCCGTCAATGTCCCGCTGACACGGTTCGGCAAGCCCGACCCTGAAATCGAAAAACTGGCCGCGAAACCCGTCCTCGTCGTATGCGACACCGGCAATACGGCGCACCAGGCCGCGGCGGCCCTTGTCAAGCTCGGGGCGAAGGACGTTTCGGTCCTGAAAGGCGGCAGGGTACAATGGAAAGCTGACCAGTTCCCGCTTGTCACCAAGTGAGCCCGGTTGGCCCCGGTCGGGCCGGATGAGATAATTGACTTTTACGCCGTCTACCACAGTTGATTGGCGGCATTTTCAGAACCAGCGGAGAGTACCGAACATGGCAGACGAGCAAAACCAGGACAACACGACAGAAGAACAACCCCAACCGCTATTCCAGCTGCAGAAACTTTATCTCAAGGACGTCTCCTTCGAACTGCCGCACGCCCCGCAGATTTTCCAGGAGGACGGCCAGGTCGAGATCAAGATGAACCTCGCGCAGACGGTGGACAACCTGGCCGAGGGTGTGCACGAAGTCATGCTGACGGTCACCGTGACCGCGATGCTCGATGACAAGACGGCCTACCTGGCCGAGGTGCAGCAGGCCGGCATCTTCTCGATCGTCGGTCTGGACGAGAAGACGCAGCACGCGGTATTGAACACGCTGTGCCCACACACGCTGTTCCCCTATGCACGCAGGGCGATTACGGATCTGGTTGCCGACGGCGGGTTTCCGCCGCTGGTGCTGCAGCCGATAAACTTTGACCAGATCTACGCGCAGCGCCTACAGGAAGCGCAGGCGCAAGAGGAACAGGCCGCCGCTGACCTGGAAGTCCAGGGCAACGCCTGACGGATTGCCGACGGTGAACGACCTGGCGCCGGTTGTCGCCGTACTCGGGGCGGGTTCCTGGGGGACGGCGCTGGCCCTGCAACTGGACCGCAGCGGGTCAAAATGCATCCTGTGGGGTTACGAGGCCGCGCAGCTGGCCGAGATACGCGCCACGCGCCGCAACAGCGCCTGTTTCCCCGACATCGTACTGCCCGACAGCATCGACATCGAGAACGATATCCAGGCGGCGGTTGAGGCGGCGGACCACGTGTTGCTGGTAACTCCCAGTTTCGCCTTCGCCGACACGATCCGTGCGTTCCGGGATGCGCTGCCCGCCGGCAGGGGCGTCGCCTGGGGCTGCAAGGGATTCGAACCCGGCAGCGGCCGCCTGCTGCATCGGGTAGCCGCCGAGTTGTTGCCGCCCGGCACCCCGCTGGCCGTCGTCACCGGCCCGTCATTCGCCCGAGAGGTCGCGCTGGATTTGCCCACCGCCGTCACGGTGGCCGGTGAAGACGCGGAATTCACCCGGCAGATGGCGGCCGCGCTGCATGGCGTTCGTTTCCGGGCCTACACCAGCGATGACATGATCGGCGCTGAGCTCGGCGGCGCCGTCAAGAACGTACTGGCGATCGCGACCGGCATATGCGATGGCATGTCGCTGGGCGACAACGCCAGGGCCGCCCTGATTACACGGGGCCTGGCCGAGATGATGCGGCTTGGCCAGGCGCTGGGTGCGCAAGCGGAAACCCTGATGGGTCTTGCCGGCGCCGGTGACTTGATCCTGACCTGCACCGGGGATCTGTCACGCAATCGGCAACTGGGTCTGGCGCTCGGCAGGGGCCGGAGCCTCGAACGGGCGCTTGCCGACATCGGCCAGGTGGTCGAGGGCGTGCAAAGCGCGGTCGAAGTGCATCGCCTCGCCCGCAAGCACCAGGTCAGCATGCCGATCTCGACGCAAGTTCACGGCATTATCCAGAAGGGCTGGGACCCGGAAGAGGGTGTGGCGCGTCTGTTGGCGAGGGAACAGAAAGCCGAATACGGTGACTGAGCCGGTCGCGCCCGCTCAGGATTCGAAGCCCAGTTGCCGCCAGGCCTCGTACAGGCCCACCGCCACGCTGTTCGACAGGTTCAGGCTGCGTGATTCGGCAGTCATGGGCAACCGCAGGCAGCGCTCCGCTCCGAGTTCCTCCATCAGTTCCGCCGGCAGGCCGCGGGTTTCGGGTCCGAAGACGAGACCGTCGCCATGGTCGAACCGAGCCCTGTCGTAGCGCAGTTGCGCGTGTGTCGAAAAAGCCCATAAGCGCATCGTTGCATGGCGTTCCCGGAACGCCTTCCAGTCGACATGGCGGTGAACGCAGGCCAGTTCCCTGTAATCCAGCCCGGCGCGTTTCAAACGGGGGTGATCCAGCTGGAACCCCAGCGGTTCCACCAGGTGCAGGCGGGCGCCGGTGTTGGCGCAAAGACGGATGACATTGCCGGTGTTGGGCGGGATCTCGGGTTGGTAGAGAACGACATGCAACATGGGTTCGGGTCAATCGCCTGCAAAGGGGTGCCGGCGGATGATAGCACCGAAAGGCACCGACCCGGGAACGGGTCGGTGAGCCGCCGCCGGGGCGCTATTGAGGCCTCCACCATGCATTTTTAAACGCATTTTAAAATTTGCGACGAAACGAAAGGCCGTGTTTTGCAAGGCTTTCCCGCCTGCCGGGCCGGAGCGGGCTTTGGTGCATCGCTGCGACATTATTGATAAGGGTATGAATATAAAACATTTATTTGGATTTGCGTTGAATCTGTTTTGGCTCGCGGCGGATTTGACAGTTCCCATTTCCGACGGTATTGTTTACGACCAAAACACAATATCTTGTGTTGTTTAAACAGAGAAGGCACAATAAATTGTGCCCGGTATTCAAATAAAACCAAATAATTAAACAGGATTACTCATGAGCAGTGTTCGGGTTGAGACCATAAGCACTGATATTCAAGCAGTTCCCTTTCAGGAGGCTTCCCTCGATATCTGGGACAAGAAGTACCGCTTGAAATCCAAGATTGGCGAGAGCATCGACGATTCGATCGATGACACCTACAAGCGGGTGGCCCTGGCCCTGTCGCGGGTCGAGCGGAGCGAGGAACTGCGCGAACAGTGCTTTGAAGATTTTGTATGGGCCCTGCGGCGTGGTGCGATACCCGCCGGCAGGATCATCTCCAATGCCGGCGCCAGTGAGCACAAGCCGGCGACGTCGACGATCAACTGCACCGTGTCCGGGACCATCCAGGATTCGATGCACGGCATCCTCGACAAGGTGCACGAGGCCGGGTTGACGCTGAAGGCCGGCTGCGGCATCGGCTACGAGTTTTCGACGCTGCGTCCCAAGGGCGCTTACGTCTCCGGTGCCGGCGCCTATACCTCCGGCCCGCTCAGTTTCATGGACATCTACGACAAGATGTGTTTCACGGTGTCCTCGGCGGGCGGCCGCAGGGGTGCGCAGATGGCGACCTTCGATATTGGTCACCCGGACTCGATGGAGTTCATTCGCGCCAAGCGGGAGAACGGCCGTTTGCGGCAGTTCAACTGCTCCTTGCTGGTGACGGACGAGTTCATGCAGACGGTTGCCGACGACCGGGACTGGGCGCTGGCATTTCCGCTCACCCCGAGCGAAGCAGTCGGTATCGACCTCGATGATCCGGAGAAGGTCCTGTGGCGGGAATGGCCGTTGACGGGCGATTACGTCAGCCGCGAGGACGGCCTGGTGGCCTGCAAGATCTACAAGAAAGTCCCCGCCCGCCGGATGTGGGACATGATCATGTCCTCCACCTATGATTTCGGCGAGCCCGGCTTCATCCTGATCGACCGCATCAACGAGATGAACAACAACTGGTTCTGCGAGAATATCCGAGCGACCAATCCCTGCGGCGAGCAACCCCTGCCGCCCTATGGCGCCTGCCTGCTGGGCTCCGTCAACCTGACCCGGTTTGTCGAGCAACCGTTCACCGACGCGGCCAGCTTCAACTGGGACGAATACCGCAAGGTCGTCAAGGTTTTCACCCGCATGCTGGATAACGTGGTTGAAATCAACGGTCTGCCGCTTGGAAAGCAGCGTGACGAGATCGAGCGCAAGCGCCGTCACGGCATGGGATTCCTTGGGCTCGGCTCGACGTTGACGCTGCTGGGTATGAAGTACGGTTCGCCCGAGTCGCTGGAGTTCACGGAGCGCGTCGCCCGCGAGATGGCGGTCGCCGGCTGGCAGCAGGCGCTCGATCTGAGCCGTGAGAAGGGTCCGGCGCCGGTGATGAACGAGGAATTCGAGGTGACCGCGCATATGTTGCGCAAGCGGCCGGAGATGATGGCCGACGGCTACCGGATCGGTGACACGGTCAAGGGCTCCGTGCTGCATGCGAAGTACAGCCGTTACATGCAGCAGGTTGCGGAGGTCGAGCCGGAACTCGTCGCTTCGCTGGCGGAGGAAGGCGCGCGTTTCACGCACCACACCTCCATAGCGCCGACCGGAACCATTTCGCTGTCGCTGGCCAACAATGCATCCAACGGCATCGAGCCCAGCTTCGCCCACCATTACAGCCGCAACGTCATACGCGAGGGCAAGAAGAGCAAGGAAAAGGTGCAGGTTTTCAGCTACGAACTGCTGGCCTACCGCGAACTGGTGGACGCGCAGGCAATGCCGGCATCCGCCGGTGGCGCGAGCGGGCTCCCGGAGCAGTTCGTGGCGGCCGAGGAAGTGACGCCGAAGGAGCACGTGGACATCCAGGCGGCGGCGCAGAAGTGGATCGACTCGTCCATTTCCAAGACGGCCAACGTACCCACCGAGTTCCCGTACGAGGATTTCAAGGACATTTATACCTACGCCCACGGCAAGGGACTGAAGGGCTGCACCACATTCCGTTTTAACCCCGAAGCCTTCCAGGGCGTGCTGGTCAAGGATGAAGACCTGGCCAATACGACCTACCGCTTTGTGCTCGAAGACGGCGAAGTCGTCGAGGTCAAGGGCAACGAGGAGATCGAGTATGACGGCGAGATCCATACCGCCGCCAACTTGTACGATGCGCTCAAAGAAGGCTACTACGGGAAATTCTAGGTGAGATGGATCACGTGACTGTCAAGATAAGCAAAAACATCGTCGGCTACGAAGTCGTTAAAAGCGAAGAGGAACAGGCTGCGCAAAGGGCGGCCGAGGAACAGCGCAGCGAGCGTGTCAAGGCCAAGGTCATCCGCATGACCGAGAAGGTCATGCGCCCCGAAGGCATGGAATCACTGGAGGGTTCGACCTACAAGATCAAGACCCCGCTCGATGACCACGCCATGTATGTCACGATCAACGACATCGTGCTCAACCGGGGCACCGAACACGAGCAGCGCCGACCGTTCGAGATCTTCATCAACTCAAAGAACATGGACCACTTCCAGTGGATCGTGGCGCTGACGCGCCTGATGTCGGCCGTGTTCCGCAAGGGCGGGGACGTCACGTTCCTGGCCGAGGAACTGCAGGCGGTTTTCGACCCCAAGGGAGGGTATTTCAAGGCGGGCGGCAAGTTCATGCCGTCGATCGTGGCTGAAATCGGTGCGGTGATCGAGCACCACATGCAGAAGATCGGCCTGATGGCGAAGGAAGAATTGTCCGAACAGCAACAGCTCATATTGAATGAGAAACGGGCTGCTGCCGAGGCGACCGCGCAAAAAAAAAGCCAGCCTGAAGCCGTTCCTGACGACCCGGAGTACCCGGCCTCGGCGACCCTGTGCCACAAATGCCACACCAAGGCAGTGGTTGTAATGGATAATTGCGCGACGTGCCTGTCGTGCGGTTACTCCAAATGCGGCTGAGCGCCGGGGGGCACAAACCTCCGGATTCGCTGCTATGATGTGGGTATGCCACTGCCCCAGGACATCATAAGAGCAAAGCGTGATGGTCAGGAACTGACCAGCGAATCGATCAAAGCCTTTGTCAACGGGATCGCCGGCGGGCAGGTCAGTGATGCCCAGGTCGGCGCCTTCGCGATGGCCGTTTATTTGCAGGGCATGAGTCGGGCGGAGCAGACCGGGCTGACCCTGGCCATGCGCGACAGCGGCCGAAGCCTGCACTGGACGGGACTTAGCGGCCCGGTGCTGGACAAGCACTCGACAGGCGGCGTCGGCGACCTGGTCAGCCTGGTGCTGGCACCGATGCTGGCGGCCTGTGGCGCTTATGTGCCGATGATTTCCGGCCGCGGCCTGGGGCATACGGGCGGCACGCTGGACAAGCTCGAGAGCATACCCGGTTTCAACGTCCACCTTGCGTCACGTACATTCGAGCAGGTCGTCCGCGAGGCGGGGTTGGCCATCGTTGGACAGAGCGACGACCTGGCTCCCGCGGATGGCCGCATGTACGCGGTACGTGACGTCACGGCGACGGTGGACGCCTGTCCGCTGATCGTCGCCTCGATACTGTCGAAAAAACTCGCCGAAGGTCTCGGCGCACTGGTGCTCGACGTCAAAACGGGCAACGGAGCATTGATCTGCGAGCGAAACCGCGCGCGGGATCTTGCGCAGGACCTGGTCGACGTAGCGCAGCTCGCCGGTTTGAGGAGCTCCGCCGTCATCACGGATATGAACCAGCCGCTTGCCTCCAGCGCAGGCAATGCGCTGGAGGTGCTCGAGGCGATCGCGTACCTGAAGAACGAGAGCCGCAATCCGCGGTTGCAGGAGGTCGTGCTGGCGCTCGCGACCGAATTGCTGCTGTTGGGCGGGCTCGCGAGCAATCGTGAACAGGCCGGGAGCATGTTGGCCTGGGCGCTGGAAAGCGGTCAGGCCGCCAGCCTTTTTGCACGCATGGTGGCCCTGCAGGGCGGGCCTGTGGACCTGTTCGAAAGGACGCAGGAATACTTCCCCCCGGCGCCGGTCGTGCGACCGCTCACCGCGAAAGCCCGTGGCTACGTCGCCTACATCGATACCCGCGCCATTGGTCTATGCGTGGGCGCCCTGGGTGGCGGCAGGCGGCGGCAGGGCGAGGGCATCGACCACCGCGTCGGTCTGACGGATTTGTGCAACGTCGGTGACGAGGTCGCCAGCGGGGACCGCCTGGCGACCATTCACGCCGCCGATGAGGCTGGCTGGCAGGCCGCGGCGGAGACGCTGGCCGGCGCCATCACCATCGGCCGCGCAACCGACCCGCTGCCGGCGTGTTATGAATACATCGCTCCCTCGGTTAACAACTGAAGAGGACAGTGACGATGCCGACTCCCCATATCGAGGCAGCCCGCGGAGATTTCGCCGATACGGTGCTGATGCCCGGCGACCCGCTGCGGGCGAGGAACCTGGCCGAGACCTACCTGGACGACGTGAGGCTGGTCAACAGCGTGCGTAACATGCTGGGTTTTACCGGTACCTTCAGGGGTAAGCCGGTATCGATCATGGGCTCCGGCATGGGCATGCCCTCGATCAGCATTTACGCCTACGAGCTGTTCGAATTCTACGATGTGCAACAGATCGTCCGTGTCGGCACCTGCGGCGGCTTGTTGGCGGACATGAAACTGGGCGACTTGGTACTGGCGACGGCCGCCAGTACGGATTCCGGGATGAACCGGTCGCGCTTCGGCGGCTGGGACCTGTCAGCCAGCGCCGATTTCGAATTGTTGAAAAGGGTCCATGACACCACGCTCGAGTGCGGGCTGGAGATAAGAACCGGCAGCGTTTTCGCCACGGACTGGTTCTATCATCCCGACGAGGCGTTCGTGGAGAAAGTGCAGAACATGGGTATGCTGGCGTTGGACATGGAGTCGGCGGCCCTGTACGCGCTGGCCCAGCAAATGGGCAAGCGGGCGCTGACGATACTGTCCGTCAGCGATGTCATACCCACCGGTGAGCGGGCCTCGCGCGAGCAGCGCCAGGGCGCGTTCGCCACCATTATCGAGGTCTTGCTGCGTGCGCTGCTGGAAAAAGGTCCGTTGCATGCCTAGCGTACGTGTTGGGCCGATGCCGGGGATACGGGTGCAACATGCGCGTTAGCCCCGAGCAACTGGTGGCCCGGTTGCTCGGGCCGGCGCGCAGCGCCAGCGACAACGCTTACGCGCCCTACAGCGGCGCCAGGGTCGGGGCCTGCGTCATCGACGGCGATGGCAATGTCTACATTGGTTGCAATGTCGAGAATGCGTCCTTCGGGCTGACCCAGTGCGCGGAGCGCAATGCGCTGGCTGCGGCCGTCAGCGCCGGTATGTCGCCGGGCGGCGCCCGCGGTCTGCTCGTTTACGCCACCGGTTTCGAAGTGCTGGCGCCCTGCGGGGCGTGCCGCCAGGTCATGAGCGAATTGCTGGCGCCCGATGCGCTGGTGGTCTCCTGTGTCAGTGAAAGCGATTACCGCAGTTGGCAGGTCACCGAATTGTTGCCGGATCCGTTTATATTGAACCGAACGCCCAAAGAGGAAAAAGAATGAACGAGAAAAATTGCGAGAACCGCCGGCAATTCCTGCAATCCGGTGCAATGCTCATGGGGGCGTCGTGGCTGTCACTGAACGCGCCCGCGGTGCTGGCCGCCGGCCGCGTTGCCGCGGACAACATGGCTCAGGCGGCCGGGTTCAAGAACATCAGCCCGGAGGATGCCGTTGAACTGGCCGCCATCGCCGATCAGATCATACCCGCCGACGAGTCCCCGGCCGCCAGTGAGGTCGGGGTCGTTTATTTCATCGACGCAGCGCTGGGCGGATTCATGGCCTCCGGTGCGGACGGGTTCTTCAACGGACTTCGGGATTTGCAGCAGAAAGTAGGGGCCGCCCATCCGAAGCGGTCCCGTTTTGCCGAACTCTCGGGCGGCGAGCGGACCGCGCTGCTGAAAACCGTGGAAGACAGCCCGTTCTTTGGCATGGTCCATTTTCTGACCCTGGCGGGAATGTTCACCCTGCCTCAGTATGGCGGTAACCGTGACGAGGCGGGTTGGAAACTGGTCGGCTTCGACCACCGTCACGTCTGGCAGCCGCCCTTCGGTTATTACGACATCGGTCACCATGGCGTGGCTGCCGCTGCGGCGCGGGACAGCAAGAAATGAAAAAGACAACGCAACCGAATACACCCGCATTCAAGACCCGCGAACCGGTCGACTTCGTCATCATCGGCTCCGGCGCCGCCGGCGGCGTGCTGGCGAAGGAATTGTCCACGCGCGGGTTTGACGTGGTCGTGCTGGAGCAGGGACCGTACCGTACCGCCGCGGACTTTCGGCACGACGAACTCAAGGTCATGTTCCAGAACGAATTGATGAACCACCCGGGCTGGAACGACCCGCAGTCTTTCCGCCGTTTCGAGAAAGACAGGGCCGAAGCCGTGCCGGGCAACACCCCGCCGCCGGCGTTCTATGCGCGTGGCGTCGGCGGCAGCAGCGTGCATTTTTCCGCCAATTACTGGCGCTTCCACGAGAGCGACTTCAAGGAGCGCAGTCTGCTGGGCCCGATGCGGGGTACCGGTTTTGCCGACTGGCCGATCAGTTACGAGGAGCTCGAGCCCTACTACACCAAGGTCGAATGGGAGTGCGGGGTCTCGGGCGAGCCGGGGCCTTTCGACGCACGGCGTTCCAGGCCGTACCCGGTGCCGCCGTTGCCGGTGAAGTCCTCGGGCGTGCTGTTCGAGAAGGGCGCCCGTGCGATTGGCCTGCATCCCCAGCCGGCGCCGATGGCGATACTGTCCAGGCCGTTCAATGGCCGGCCCGCATGTCTGCACTGTGGATTCTGCATGGGCTTTGGCTGCGAGGCCAACGCCAAGTCCTCCACGCTGGCTTCGATGATCCCGCTGGCGGAAGCCAGCGGGCACTGCGAGATCAGGCCCCTGTCGACGGTGTTCCGTATCGAGACCAATGACAAGGGGCGGGTATCGGAGGTCGTGTACCTTGACAAGGAGGGCCGCGAGCAGGCCCAGAAGGCGCGCGCCGTCATCCTTTCCGCCAATGGTGCGGAGACACCCAGGCTGCTGTTCCTGTCGGAATCGCAACGCTTCCCCAGCGGCCTCGCCAATTCTTCCGGGATCGTCGGCAAGTACCTGATGGGTAACGGGCACGCCGACGTCCAGGCCGCCTTCGAGCACCCGCTGAACGAATTCAAGAGCGTGCAGGTGACGCGCATCGTGCACGATTTTTACGAAACCGACCCGGCGCGCGGGTTCTATGGCGGCGGTGGCATGGACGCCCGGCCATTCCTGGACTCGACGCCGTTGTTGCACACGCTGACCGGGCTGCCGCCCGGCAAGCCCCGGTGGGGCGCCGAATTCAAGAAGATGCTGCGGCATTACTACACACGCAAGATGACCATACTGTGCAGCACCACGTCGGTGCCGCTGGAGCGAAACAGCATCACGCTCGACCCGGTGCTGAAAGACGAAAAGGGCCGGGCCGCCATCCGCATGACCTACATGGACCACGACGACGACCTCGCGATGGAACGGTTTCTGCAGGACCGCGCGGTCGAAATCCTCGAGGCCGCCGGCGCCACGGAGGTCTGGCGCAGCCCCATCGAGGGGGGCCGTATCCAGGCCCACTTGCTCGGCACCTGCCGCATGGGCAACGACCCGAAAACTTCGGTGGTCGACAAGTTTCACCGCACCCACGACGTACCCAATTTGTTCATCTGCGACGGCTCCAGTTTTGTGAGCTCCGGCCGGGGCCAGCCGACGATGACCATCCAGGCGCTGGCTTTCCGCGCCGCGGACCATATTGCCGCTTTTGCGAAACGTGGCGAAATTTAAGTAGGGAGACAATGTTATGAAAAAGCTCATGTTTTCTGTTTTTTTGCTGGCTTGGCTGCCAGGCAACGCCGCACTGGCGGCCGGGCCCGATGTCGAGTATTTCGCGATGGGGGGCAATGAGAACTTGCCGTTTTCCGAAGCGGTCCGGGTCGGCAACATGCTTTACCTGTCCGGCAGCATCGGTCTCGTGCCGGGTACGATGAAGCTGGCGCCGGGCGGTATCGCCGCTGAAACACGGCAAACCCTGGAAAATATCAAGGCGACACTCGAAAGGCACGGCTCGTCCCTGTCGCAGGTGGTCAAGTGCACGGTATTTCTCGCCGATATCCGCGACTGGCCCGCGATGAACGAGGTCTACAGGACCTACTTTGCGTCAAGCCCGCCGGCCCGCAGCGCCTTGGGGACCAGCGGCCTGGCGCTCGGCGCACGCACCGAGATCGAGTGCATGGCCACCGTCAACTGAACCCGGTCGGGATCATGTTTTCCAGGCACGTGACGGGGCCCGGGATTTGCACGGCGATCCTTTGCCTGTGCCTGCAGCATAGCGCGAACGCCAGCCCGGCGGCGGCGCAGGAGCCGGCGACGGTCAGTCGCTTCGCCGCGCTGGCCCTGGCCTGTGTGCACAGGGAGTACCCCAACAAGATCGCGCACGTCATGCACAGCGATGCGGACGTCGCGCCGCCGCGGGAGCTGACACCTGTCTTTTACGGTTGCTTCGACTGGCACTCGTCGGTACACGGCCACTGGTTGCTGACGCGTTTGTTGCGGCTGCACCCTGAGGCCGATTTTGCGCCCGCTGCGCAGGCAGCCCTGGATGAAAGCTTCCGTACGGAGCGGGTCGCAGCCGAGGTGCGTTACGTGACGGCCGATGGGCGAGAGACTTTTGAGCGGCCTTACGGGGCGGCGTGGCTGCTGCAGTTGACGGCCGAGCTGCGTGAGTGGGACGACCCGCGTGCGCGGCGCTGGCTGACCACGCTGGAGCCGTTGGAGGCCGCCGTTGCGGCAAGGATGCGCACCTGGCTGGAGAAACTCGCGTACCCGATTCGCATCGGCGAGCACGCGCAAACGGCGTTTGCTTTCGGCCTGTTCCTGGACTGGGCGGCCACGTCCGGACAGGATGGTTTTTATCAACTGGTTGCGCGGCGCTCACGCGAGTTTTACCTGGGAGACAAGAACTGTCCGCTTGACTACGAGCCGGGCGGCCAGGATTTTCTCTCGCCGTGCCTGGCGGAAGCCGACCTGTTGCGCCGGCTTCTGGGCCCAGAGGCCTATGCCGGATGGCTGGCTGACTTTCTTCCGGGCATACCGCTCGACGGCGGCGCCGCCTGGCTGCCGCTGGCCGTGGTGACCGATCCGGGTGATGGCAAGCTCGCGCACCTGGACGGCCTGAATATCAGCCGCGCGTGGATGCTGGAAGGCATGGCGTCCGGTCTGCCGTCCGGCGACCTGCGCCGCAAATCCCTGCTGGCCTGCGCGGCGAAACACAAGACTTCCGGTCTCGCGGCCGTCACCGGGCAGCATTACGCGGGCGGTCACTGGCTCGGCAGCTTTGCGACCTACCTGCAGACCCGGCGTGGCCTGGAGAACAAAAAGCCGGTGGCCCCATCCGGCGCGACGCGGCAAACCGCATCGGCCGTGTCCCGGCTGCACCTGTCGCAGCAGCGCATGGCGCGCTTCGAGCCGCGGCTGAACGCGATGTTGAGCCTGAACCCGAAGGCGGAAGAAATCGCCGCCGCCCTGGACCGGGACCACGACCGGCCGCATGGACCCTTGTATGGCTACCCGGTCGTGCTGAAGGACAACATCGAAACCCTGGACATGCCCACCACGGCGGGTTCGCTGGCGCTGAAGGGCAATTTCACCGGGCGCGATGCCGAGGTGGCGGCCAGGCTGCGGGCGGCCGGACTGGTTATCGTCGGCAAAGCCAATTTGTCGGAATGGGCCAATTTCCGTGACGAGCATTCCACCAGTGGCTGGAGCGGGGTCGACGGCTTGACCGTGAATGCCTGGGATGCCGGCAGGACGGCCTGCGGGTCGAGTTCCGGTTCCGCCGTAGCCGTGGCCGCCGGTTATGTCCCCTTCGCCGTGGGTACCGAAACGAACGGCTCGATCATCTGCCCCGCGTCCGTCAACGGCATCGTCGGCATCAAGCCGACACTGGGGCTGGTCAGCCGGCACGGCATCGTGCCCATTTCACACAACCAGGACACAGCCGGGCCGATGGCGCTCAGCGTCACGGCGGCCGCCAAGCTGCTGTCAGCCATGGAGAGCGAGGACCCGCAGGACCCCGTGACGATGCGCAGCGGCCGTTACCACGGCCGGGATTACGCGAAGGAACTGCGCAGGGACGGTCTCGCGGGTCTGCGTGTCGGCGTCATTCGCTCACAGAAGTTCCATCCGGAGAGCGCGCCGTTGTTCGACCGCGCGGTCGGCGATCTGGCCGCCGCCGGCGCGGTGATCGTCGACGGGCTCGAATTTCCGGCCTGGCCGGACGAGTTCTGGGACGATTCGCTGCTGGTCCTGGAGACGGACTTCAGGCATGACCTGAACGATTATTTCTCAAGGCTTCCGGGCGAATTGAGCGGTCTCACGCTGCAAGGCCTGATCGATTTCAACCGGCAGCATGCCGATGTGGAGATGCCCTGGTTCAAACAGGGCCTGCTGACGGGCTCGATGGACAGCCCCGGTCTCGACAGCGATGCATACAAACAGGCATTGCGGCAGGTGCAGACGTTTACACGCACGGCCATCGACGGTCTACTGCGCGCCTACAAGGTGGACGTGCTGGTGCTGCGCAGCAATGCGCCGGCCTTCAGCATCGACCTGGTCTATGGCGACAATTACCAGGGTGGCGGCAGCACGATGGCGGCGGTGGCGGGCTACCCGAACGTCACGGTGCCGATGGGCCGTTACAAGGGTCTGCCGGTGGGTCTGTCGTTTGTCGGCACGGCATTCTCCGAGCCGGTGCTGATACGCGCGGCCTACGCCTACGAACAGGCGACCCGCCACGCGACCACGCTGGCCGGCGATCATCCCTGGGTGTTTTCACGTTGAAGGTATATTATTGGGCCGAGGTTGAATTATCACACCGGAACAGCAAGTTATTGATTAGGCATACCCTGAACAATTTGTTGCTGAGTGGAGGTTGAGATGGCGATTTATCAGCAAATACTCGTTGCCGTAGACCTGAGCGGTGAATCCGAAATGATCGTAAGGCAGGCGCAACACATCGCCGGGCCCAACGCCGAAATCCATATGGTGTTCGTGCAGGAGCCGATGGATAACGTTTACGTCGGCATTGTCCCGCAAAGTGCGGCGTTCAGCGGTTTGGGCGACCTGGAGGCACAGCTCGGCGAAGAGATGAAGCAAAAACTCGAAGACCTGGGCGACAAGTTCGACCTGCCGGCCGCCAACCGCCACATTCTGCACGGGTCGCCGGCACACGAGGTCCACCGTTTGGCGGAGGAGAAACACGTCCAGCTGATCGTGATCGGCACGCACGGGCAGAAAGGTCTGGGGCTGTTGCTCGGCTCGACCGCCAACGCCGTATTGCACGGCGCCAAGTGCGACGTGCTCGCGGTCAGGGTCGGGACGGCTGACTAGCTTATCGAACATCAGCGGCCGCATGTTCGTCTGGGCCGCCGTGTTCGGAGCCGTCCTGACGTGGTCGGCTATCGCGCCGCTCGACCGTCCCACGTGGTGGATGGAGGTCACGCCGGCATTGCTCGCCGCTGCCGTGCTGGCCGGTACGCGTGAACGGTTTCCGTTGACGAGGCTGTGCTACGGCCTGATCCTGTTGCACGCGTGCATACTGATGGTCGGCGGTCACTACACTTACGCGCAGGTGCCGTTCGGTGAATGGCTGAGTCACCTGACCGGCGACGCGCGCAACAACTACGACAAGATCGGCCATTTTGCGCAGGGCTTCGTCCCGGCCATCGTCGCGCGGGAAATCATCGTCCGCAACGACGTACTGGCCGTGCGTGCCTGGCTGGGTGTCGTCGTGGTGTCGATCGCGCTCGCCATCAGCGCTTTTTACGAACTGATCGAATGGGCCGCGGCGGAGATCAGCGCCGGCGGCGCCGAGGCGTTCCTGGGCACGCAGGGCTATGTCTGGGACACGCAATCGGATATGGCCTGGGCCCTGTTCGGAGCCATCACCGCCCTGGCGACGCTGTCGCGTCTGCACGACAGGCAGATTCAAGCGATGGCCTGATCAGGCCGGGAAGGGGTAGCTGCGAATTCCGCGAGCGCCGTGTGCAATCCGGTATAACGGAAAGAATGTCCGTCCTTCTTGACCGGATGGCGCTTGCCTGCGTCCGGAATATGCTCGAGCCATCCATGTTCGCTCGGCATCCGTTCCCGACGGATGCACGGTCCCGCTCACAGGCGGTCCCATCCAGGCCGATCGGACCAGAGGTCAACAGCGCTCGTGTAAATTATCGCTAGTGCTGGCTGCCGGCGGCGGTCGGCGTGACGTCGATTTCCTTCAGACGCTGATTGATTTGCCGTAGGATGCCGGCGCTGTCGAGACCGGCCATCGCCAGGCAGTCCTCACGCGCCCCGTGCTCGATAAACCGGTCCGGTACACCGATGTTGAGCAGGTGCACGATTTGCCCCGCCGCCGCAAGGTGCTCATTGACGCCGCTGCCGGCACCGCCGGCCACCGCGTTTTCCTCGACCGTGACCAGCAGGCTGTGGGTCCGGGCCATCTCCAGCACCACTTCGCCGTCCAGCGGTTTTACAAAGCGCATGTTGACCAGCGTGGCGCCCAGACGGGCAGCGACGTCGGCCGCGGGTTCGAGCATACTGCCAAAGGCCAGTATGGCGATATTGCGGCCGCGCCGGACGATTTCGGCCTTGCCGATCGGCAGCGCCGTCATCTCAGCGGCCACCGCAACCCCGGGCCCCTTGCCGCGCGGGTACCTGACCGCGGCCGGCCCCGGGTAACGGTAGCCGGTGTAGAGCATTTGGCGGCACTCGTTCTCGTTGGCGGGTGCCATGATCACCATGTTCGGGATGCATCGCGTGAAGCTCAGGTCGAAACTGCCCGCGTGCGTGGGGCCATCCGGGCCGACCAGCCCGGCCCGGTCGATGGCAAACAGGACCGGCAGGTTCTGCAGTGCCACGTCGTGCAGCAACTGGTCGTACGCGCGTTGCAGAAACGTGCTGTAAATCGCAACGACCGGATGCGTGTTTTCACAGGCCATGCCGGCGGCCAGCGTCACGGCATGCTGCTCAGCGATGCTGACGTCAAAATAGCGCTCCGGAAAGCGCCGCTCGAATTCGACCAGCCCGGAACCTTCGCGCATTGCCGGCGTGATCGCGAGCAACTTGTCGTCACGCTGCGCCATGTCACAGACCCATTCACCGAAGACCTCGGTGTAACTGGGCCCGGAGCGGACACGCGGTGCGGCCGGCGCGATGCCCTGGCCGGGGTCGAACGGGCTGACTGCGTGATACTTGACCGGGTCCGCCTCGGCCGGTGCGTAGCCCTTGCCCTTGGAGGTGATGATGTGCAGCAGGTTGGGCCCGTCCACCGTCTGGATCGAGCGCAGCGTCCTCACCAGCAGCGGCAGGTCGTGACCGTCGATGGGTCCGACATAATTGAAGCCGAGTTCCTCGAACAGCGTACTGGGTACGATCATGCCCTTGACGTGCTCTTCCCAGCGGCTCATGAAACGCCACATGCGAGAATCGCGGCGCATCAGCTGTTTGCTGCGCTCGCGGATGGTCGTGACCGTCGGGCCGCTCATCATGCGTGCCAGCATCTTGGTCATGGCGCCGACGTTGGGTGAAATCGACATCTGGTTCTCGTTCAGGATCACCAGCATGTTGGGGTTCAGGTCTCCGCCGTGGTTGAGCGCCTCGAACGCCATTCCCGCCGTCATCGCCCCGTCGCCGATGACAGCCACGACGCGCCGTTCCATGCTCTGCCTGTCCGAGGCCAGCGCCATGCCCAGCGCGGCGCTGACCGAAGTCGAAGAATGACCGACCCCGAAGGTGTCGTATTCGCTCTCGGCGCGTTTTGGGAACGGGGCCAGCCCGCCGGTCTTCTTGATCGTGCCGATCTGATCGCGCCGGCCGGTCAGGATCTTGTGCGGATAGGCCTGGTGACCCACGTCCCACACCAGGCGGTCGTGCGGGGTATCAAAACAATAGTGCAGGGCGATCGTAAGTTCGATACAACCCAGGCCGGCACTGAAATGGCCACCGCTGCCGGACACGGTTTCCAGCAGGTAGGCCCGCAGTTCATCGGCGAGTTGGGGCAGCTGCGCGTCTTCCAGCTGGCGCAGGTCGGCCGGTGTCTCGATGTGCCGCAGCAGTGGGTACTTGTCGCTGTTCATGAATTCCGTGTCTTTCGATGATGCCTGACGCCGCTATTTTACCGTTTCCGGTCCACCGCGTAACCCGCCAGCCAAGCCAGCGCATCGGTCGGACCGGGCAGAGCCGCCAGTTCGGCCAGCGCCTCGTCTCGCAACTGGTACGCTCGCCGGTAGGAAGCCGGCACGCCGATCACGGACGGAAACGTCGGTTTGGCGCGTGCAGCGTCCGCCTGGCTGGGCTTGCCGATGGTCTCGCTGTCCCCGGTAACGTCGAGCAAATCGTCAAAGACCTGGAAGGCCAGACCGGTCAGGCGTCCGTAATGTTCCAGCGCCGTTCTTTCCGACTCGCCGGCCGCCGCCAGTATGGCCGGCGCCGTCGTACAGATCCGGATCAGGGCGCCGGTCTTGAAGGCGTGGATGTTCTCCAGTTCCGCCTGGCTCAGCTGACCGCCGACGCTGGCGAGATCGAGCACCTGGCCGCCGGCCATGCCGCCGGCGCCGCAGGCTTTGGCCAGTCCGCCGATGATGGTCGCTTGCCGACCGGCGTGGGAGGACAAAGACGCATCCGCCGCGAGAATGCCGAAGGACAGCGCCTGTAGGGCGTCGCCCGCCAGGATGGCCGTGGCTTCGTCGAACCGGCAGTGGCAGCTGGGCTTGCCGCGGCGCAGGTCGTCGTCGTCCATGCAGGGCAAGTCGTCGTGAATCAGGGAGTAGCAATGGATGAACTCGATGGCGATGGCGACGGCGTCGAGTTGCGGCAAGCCGATACCCAGCGCGCGTCCGGCCGCATAGACGAACATCGGCCTGATGCGCTTGCCGCCCGACGTGGCGGAATAACGCATCGCCTGGTACAGCAGGTCAGGGGTCTCGTCGGGATTTGGCAAATACATCGGCAGGAGGGCCTCAAAACGCTCCCGCCAGCCGTCGATCATGGCCGCGGTGTCAGGCATCTGCATCGAAGTCCGTGACGGAATCTTCATCCTCCGGGTTGACGAGCTTCTCGACGGTCTGCTGTGCCTGGTCGAGCGCCGATTGGCATTGGCGGCTCAACTCGATGCCGCGTTTGAAGCCCTCCAGTGATTCGTCCAGCGACAGATCCCCCTTCTCGAGCCGGTCCACCAGCTTTTCCAGTTCGGCCAGGGTCTGCTCGAAATCGGGTTCCTTTTCGCTCTTTTCAGTCATGGCTTCTGTCTCGTTGCCCGTGGCCGGGTAAGCCGCGCCACGCGGCAAATCTCGATGGTCATTCGCATGGTGTCAACAGGCCCTAGTGTAGTTCATCGCCGTTGGTGCGGATAGTCTCACCCGCGTGCTGCAGGTCACGAATGTAGCGCAACAGCGGGTCTCGCGGGTGCCACACGAGTCGCAGACGGTTTTCCCGCAGCCACTCGCTGAACGGGTCGGCGATGCACCAGTCTCCGACCGCCGCAAGACCGCCCCCTTGGGCCGTCAGCGGGACAGCGTCCCTGAGCCAGGGAGGCACGCCGGCCGCCTGGAAAATATTTTTCAAGCCCTGATGATGACCATTGCGCAGGAGTGACGGTTCCGTGCACTGGCGGCGTCCGAAGCTCAGCAGGTCCACGCCGGGGAGGCCCGCGCCTTCGCCCTCGAGTTCCAGGGGCCCGGTGTGAGGGCCGAGGTCGACGCGGCCGCCGCTTGGCCAGGCGCGTCTCGCGCAGGGCTCGGCCGGACCGTCCGTCTGCAACCACAGTTGTCCCCGGTACAGATGCAGGGCGCAGTGGTCCCACCGGATGCATACGTTGCTGCCGGCGCCCGCCTCGCCGATCTGCCGCAACAGGGTTTCCAACCGGTGCACCGGCAATGACGGTGTTCCGTTCCTTTTGAGCCAGCGCCGCACCACCAGCTTGACCAGGCCGGGGTCCGCATCGGCCAGGCCCGCCAGGCTCAGGACGCGCGGGTGAGGCAGTGAGCGGCCGAGCAAATCGTCCGCGAGGGTTTCGAGCACCCTGCGGGTTTCGGCCATCGCCCTGCGTGTCAGCGACAGCCGTTTAACCACACCGGGCCAGCGCCGGTCAAGCGCTGGCATGATCTGATGGCGAAGATAATTCCGATCATGCGCCAGGAACTGGTTAGACGGGTCTTCCAGCCAGCCGACGTTCCTGCCGCGCAGGTAGTCCTCGAGCGCCTGGTTGTCGAAATCGAGCAGCGGCCGCTGCAACAGGCCCGCGCCCAGGGGGCGCTCGGGCGGCATGGCGGAGAGCCCGTCCACGCCGCTGCCGCGCATCAGGTTTAGCAGGACCGTTTCCGCCTGGTCATCCGCGTGGTGAGCGGTCAGCAGGCTGTCACCCGCTCCGAGCAATGCCGCCATTGCCTGATAGCGCAGGTGCCGCGCTTCCGCCTCGACCCCCCTGCCGGAATCCGGGTCCGGGCGAACCTGCAAACAGATGAGTTCGATTCCCCGCTCCGCGCAGAAGCGCTCGCAATGACGCTGCCACTCCGCCGCGTCGGCGTGCAGGCCGTGGTTGACATGGACCGCCCTGAACGGTGCACCCAGTTCCACACCGAGTTCGCACAGTGCCAGCAGCAGGGCGGTGGAGTCCGCGCCGCCGCTGAACCCGGCGTAGTAACCGTCGGCCGCTGACAGCGCCGCGAGGCTGCCGCGCAATTGCTCCGCTGAAAATGGCCTGCGATGGTGAACCATGGTATTTACGGTGCTGGCAGGCCGGGCGCCCTCAGTCGGTAAACTCACCGTAGGACAGCAGACGCTCGTAGCGGTCCTCGAGCAGCGCCTCGATGTTCATGGTGTCGAGTTCCGCCAGTTGCTTGGCCAGGCAGTCACCGACCTGCTGGGTGACCAGGTCCGGTTCCTTGTGCGCGCCGCCCAGGGGTTCCGGGATGACTTCATCGACCAGCCCCAGTTGCAGCAGACGGTCGGAAGTGATGCCCAGTGCGCTGGCGGCGGTCTCCGCCATGGCGGAGTCCTTCCACAGGATGGAGGCGCAGCCTTCCGGTGAAATGACCGAGTAGGTGCTGTACTGCAGGATGTTCACCCGGTCGCCGACACCGATCGCCAGGGCCCCGCCGGACCCGCCCTCGCCAATGACGGTGCAGATGACCGGCACCGGCACTCTCGCCATGTACTTGAGGTTGGTGGCGATGGCCTCCGACTGGCCGCGTTCCTCGGCGCCGACGCCGGGATAGGCCCCCGGCGTGTCGATGAAAGTCACGATCGGCAGTTGAAACCGTTCCGCCATCTTCATCAGGCGCAGAGCCTTGCGATAGCCTTCCGGGCGCGGCATGCCGAAATTACGAAAAATCTTGGCCTTGGTGTCGCGGCCTTTCTGCTGGCCGATGACCATCACGGGACGGTCCCTGAAGCGGGCCGGCCCGCCGACGATGGCATGGTCGTCGGCGAAGGCGCGGTCGCCGTGGAGTTCGTGAAATTCATCGAACAGCTTGTCGACATAATCCAGGGTGTACGGCCTGAGCGGGTGGCGGCTGATCTGCGACACCTGCCAGGGCGTCAGGTCCTTGAAAATGCTGGCCAGCTGCTGCCGCATTTTCGACTGCAAACGCTGGATTTCCTCATCCAGGTTGAGCGCGTTGTCGGAACCGACATTTCGCAGTTCGTCGATTTTTTCCTGCAACTCGGCAATCGGCTGTTCGAAATCCAGGTAATTCGGGTTCATGGGCTTCAGATCCTGCGGGGTTGAGGAAAGTATAACGGCTCGTCTCGCAACAGGCCAAAGCCTGGTTGCAACGCCGCGGTGTTTGCACAGGCGAGGGGTCAGGGCGACCTGTCACGCTGCCCGGTCGGCGGCGGGCCCGCGTCGAACTCCGCCCGCAGGGTTTTGCAACGGGGTACGCATTCCCAGCGCCAGTTTTGGATGGCCCACTGCCACAGGCCGTCCAGGTTCAGGCCGGCTGGCGCCCGCTGGCCGAGGAAGTCAAGCGCGGCCCGCAGCATGCGGACCGGTTCGCCGCACCTGACCGGATCGGCGCGTGACCGTTTTGACAGCTTGTTGCCCGCTGCGTCGACCGCGACCGGCAGGTGGGCGTAGACCGGCCGCGGCAGACCGAGCGCTTTTTGCAGACAGATCTGGCGCTGGCTGGATTCGAGCAGGTCGGCTCCGCGCACGACCTCGGTAACCTGCTGGTAGGCATCGTCCACGACCACCGCGAGTTGATAGGCGAACAGACCGTCGGCCCGCCGTATGACAAAATCACCGCCGGCGGCGGGCGCTGTCCTGATCCGGCCCTGGACGAGGTCGTCGAAATGACCGGTTTCCGCGTCCACCCGGAAGCGAACGGAACGCGGTTTACGGCCTGCCGGGATGCCCTGCCTGCAGGTCCCGGGATAGACGCCGGATTCCGGCAAATCGGCGCGACTGCAGGCGCAGGGGTAGGCCAGGCCTGCCGTCAGCAGACGGTCGAGGGCGGCCTGGTAGGCCGTCAACCTGCTGCTCTGGTAAAGGACCGGCGCGTCGGGGTGCATATCGAGGCGCGCCAGGTCGTGGAGGATCCGCTGCGCGCTGCCCGCCACCTCCCGCGGCGGGTCGATATCCTCCACCCTCAGCAGCCAGCGGCCGCCGGCGCTCCTCGCGGCCAGGTAACTGCCAACGGCCGCGACGAGGGAACCGAAATGCAGGTCACCGGTGGGTGAGGGGGCAAATCGCCCGATGACCGGCGCCGCGTTCATGGGCCGGTGTTAGCCCGCATCTGGCCCCGGTATCCCTGGACAAGGCAGGGTCGGGATAGCTGGCGGGCCGGTTACAAGGTGTACCCTGGAATTAACCGGATAATTGGTCATCTTTTTTAAAAATCATTTGATTACAGTGAGGCCGGCCACGGGCTGGCGCCACGCTCGGGCCAGGCTCACTGGCCCACGACTTGCGGCGCCTCGTTGAGAAAATCGCCGGTGACCAGTTTGACGCCGCATTGCCACAGGAGCGCGAGGTCGGAAGCGTCCTGGACTTCGTCGGCGACGATTGTGACGTTACTGCCGCTGGCCGCCTTGACCACCGCGCGGATGATTTCCTGGTTGGCGGTACTGGATGACAGGCCATGCGACAGGCCGCGCCGCAGTTTGACCATATCGACGGGAAGGTGCTCCAGCAACTGCAGCGTGCGGCGCTCGTTGTCGAAATCCGCCAGCACGATGCCGCAGCCCATGGTCTGCACTTCGTCGATCAGGCGGCGGGCCGCTTTCAGATTGGACTCGGCGCAAATCGCCGACACCTGCAACAGAATCTGGGATCCTTCGACCTCCGCCGTCTTGAGTTCACCCTCGAACCAGTGGGCAAAGCCGGGGTCGGTGACCGAATTGGTGCTCAGCGGAATGATATGTTTATCGCCGGTGCCGGCGATCGCGGCCATCAATTGGGGGATGACGTGACGGTCGATCGTGCCGCCGAGGTCGTTGCGCTCGGCGACCTCCAGAAACTCGGTGACCTGCGTGTCGAGGTTTTCTTCGCGCATGAAGGTCCGGTTTTCGAACAGGCCCTCGTTTTCGCCCTCGAGATCGACAATGGATTGCTGCACCGTGTAAAAGTCGTGGTTGTTGAGCGCGTGGCGAATGCGTTCGACCCAGTCGCGGTCCTCCTCGCCCGAACTGACCGTTTTCAGGGCCGGCTTGTAGGTAAACAGGGCACTGCCTTTCTGCGCGGCTTCCTTGAAAGCGGTCCTGGCCTGGTCGATCACTTCCCTGGCGTCCTTGGTCAGGGAGCCGATGGTGGCCATGCCGATACTGCAACTGGCCGACAGCGTGCGTTCGCCGAGGTCGATAATGTGGTTGCCGTAGTTCTCGAGAATTTCTTTGGCGGTCGATTCCAGCGCGTTCTTGTCGGTACGCTGGATCAGCAGGGCGAATCCGTACTCGCCGTAACGGGCGCTCAGGTCGTGCTCCGCGGTACAGCCGCGGATAATGTTCGACAAATCGAGAATGTGGGCGTCCAGGCTGTCCACGCCGATGTCGCTCTCGAGACTGGCCGTACCGTCGGGCTCGATATACAGGACCGCGCTGCGCAGTTTCTCGCCGTGGCCGTTGGCGATAAAATCGGTGAGCCTGTCGGTGAAGGTCTTGCGGTTGAGCATCTGCGTCAGCTGGTCTGTTTTGCGCAACCGGTCGAGTTCTTCCCGCAGCGCGAGCTTGGCATCCTGCTCACAGACCATCATCTGGATGCACTTCTCGCCATTGAACCTGGCCGGCAGGAAGGTCAGGTCGGCCTTCAGTTCTTGTCCGGAGGCAAGATTGACGCTTACCGGCAGCGTGTCTTCGGGGATGATGTCGCGGTTCATGTCCCGCAACAGTTTTTTAAGGTCGGTGCCCTTCCCTGTGCTCACCAGTTCCAGCAGGCTGAGGCCGACGATATCGGACATGTCCTTGAACTGCAGCAACTCCAGGTAAGCGCGGTTCGCGTAAACGTGCAGGCCCTCGTGGATATAGGCGATGGCGTCGCGCGCGCTGTCCAGGAGCAGGTCGTAACGGTGCTGCAGTTCATCCAGCCGGCGCTGGAGATCATCGTATTTGCGCGCGGATTTGCCGCCGCTGAGGTGCTGCTGGACGACCTCCATCAACTGCTCGTGGTTGTCGGCCCCGACGAGTAGCAGGGAATAATCGCCGATTGCCGATTCGATGTTGCCGTAGTTTCCGGGCTCGAACTGCAGGACCACCGGCAACGCGTGTTCCCGCGCAGCCTGCAGCACGTGTCCGATCTTGAGCGTGTCGGGCAACTGGTTGCCCAGCACGATCAGGAACGGCGATTTTTCCTGCAGGCTGGTTTCGAGTTCGACGGCGGTCGCCGCATTGATGACCCGGACAGCCATACCCGCATTGCGCAAATAGCTGTTAATGGCCTGTATGCGCTCGACTGAATTGTCAATGACCAGCAAGTAGCTGCTTTCCATTCCGCTTGTTCCTGGGTTTCCTTACCCTGTGGGTGTCAATGTTCCTCGACGGTCAATTTGACGGCGGATCAAAACACATCCTCATGCCTCACCTTGCAAATTGACCTTCGGGGTGACTGCTTTCGTGATCGTGGTGGGACCCAAGTATGACGTAATTCCACTCGGTTTTGTAGACGGAATGTGAATAATTCCCGTGCGGCGGGATCAGGGCCGAATTCCGATACCCGGCAAAGCCGTGAACCGAGGGCGGACGAGTATCACCCGTGGTTGGTTCGCGTTATCATGTCGGGCGCGAAACGACATTTGCCGGAGACATGGATGGCAACTTACAGTACCAACGAGTTCAAAAGCGGTCTGAAAATACTGCTCAATGGTGAACCTCACAACATCGTCGAGAACGAATTTGTCAAACCCGGCAAGGGCCAGGCTTTCAATCGTGTGAAAGTGCGGAACCTCATCACGGGCCGGGTCGTTGAAAAGACCTTCAAGTCCGGGGAGTCCGTCGATGCGGCCGACGTATTCGAAACCACCGCCCAGTATCTTTATAACGACGGTGAATTCTGGCACTTCATGCACCCTGAAACCTTTGAACAGTATGCCATCGGCAAGGAAGCGGTCGCCGAGGCGGCGCCGTGGATGCAGGAGGGCGGCATATGCAGTCTGACCCTGTTCAACGGTGAACCGTTGAGCGTGCAGCCGCCGAATTTTGTCGATATGCAGATCACTGAAACCGACCCGGGACTGAAGGGCGACACGTCCGGGGGCGGCGGCAAACCCGCGGTGCTCGAGTCGGGTGCGACCGTGCGGGTGCCGCTGTTCGTCCAGAATGGCGAGGTGATCCGCGTGGACACCCGTACCGGAGAATACGTTTCACGCGTCAAGGAATAGGTTTTGACAGGGCAGCCCGATCTGATATTGCCGCGATTGCTGGTGCCGGTACGGCCGGCCCGGCAGGTGCTGGAGAACATGGCCGTGGCCGTCCGCGGCGCTGACATCGTTGCCGTCCTCCCGCGCAAGGCAGCCCTGGCGCGGTGGCCCGGGGCCCGGCGCATTGCGCTGGATGAGCATATGCTGCTGCCGGGTCTGATCAATATGCACACGCACTCGCCGATGACGCTGTTGCGCGGTTATGCGGACGATCTCGACCTGCAGGTCTGGCTCAACGACTTCATCTGGCCGGCGGAAAAGGCGTTCATGGGGCCGGATTTCGTCAAGACGGGCACCGAACTCGCGATCGCGGAGATGCTGCGCGGCGGCACGACCTGCTTCAGTGAAATGTACTTTTTTCCGGAGATCATCGCCGCCGCGGCGCGCGAAGCCGGTATGCGCGCCTGGGTCGGGGCCCCGGTCATCATGTTCCCGACCGCCTGGGCCAACGGCTGCGACGAATGCATCGACAAGGGCCTCAGTCTCGGCGAGCGCTGGCGCGATGACCCGCTGATCACGACCGCGCTGGCGCCGCATACGCCGTATTCCGTTGACGACGCCGCGCTGCGGCGGGTCGCCATGGCGTCGGAAGAGAACGGCATGCGTATACACATGCACGTGCTGGAGACCGCCTGGGAAACAGGGGAATCGCAGCGCCAGCACGGCAAAGCTACGCTGCAGCGCCTGGCGGACCTGGGCCTGCTGAACGAGCGGCTGTTGGCCGTCCACATGACGCAGCTGGCCGACGCCGACCTGCCCGGGCTCGCCGAGGCCGGTGTCAATGTCATCCATTGCCCGGAATCCAATCTCAAACTGGCCAGCGGCATGTGCCCGGTCGCGGACCTGATGGACGCGGGCGTCAACGTGGCGTTGGGTACCGACGGCGCCGCCAGCAATAACGACCTCGATCTACTGGCTGAAGCCCGCACCGCGGCACTGCTGGCGAAAGGCGTGGCCGCAGACCCGTGCGTGCTGGATGCCTTTCAGGCTCTGGAAATGATGACCATGAACGCCGCGGCCGCGCTGGGTCAGGCAGACCGGATAGGCAGCGTGGAAGCCGGCAAGCTGGCCGACCTGTGCGCTATCAGGCTCGACGCCTTGTCTACGACCCCGGTTTACGACCCGGTCTCGCACCTGATCTATGCCGCCTCCAGCCGGCAGGTCTCACACGTCTGGGTGGGCGGCCGGGCGCTGCTGGCCGACGGTGAGTTCCTGCACATGGACACCACGACCCTCATTGAACAGGCACACGCGTGGCAGAAGCGTATCAGCGCGGGCACGGGCGTTGCCGCAGGACAGGCACGATGACCGAAACCGAATCCAATATCGATCTTCGCGAGCAGCAGAAATTCGACGCCATTGCGGCAACCTGGTGGGACCCCGACGGCGAATCGCGTCCGTTGCACGAACTGAACCCCGCGCGCCTCGCATACATCGCCGAGAGGGTGGAACTGAACGGCAAACAGGCCGTTGACGTCGGTTGCGGCGGCGGCATCCTCTCCGAGTCGCTGGCCGGTGCGGGTGCGCGGGTGACGGGTATCGACGTCGCCGAGAAGGCCCTGGCGGTGGCCAGGCTGCACCTGCACGAATCGGGGTGCGAAGTCGATTACCGCCAATCCACGGCGGAAGCCTGGGCGCAAGCGCACGCGGGCGAAGCCGATGTCGTGAGCTGCATGGAAATGCTCGAGCACGTGCCCGACCCGGTGGCGGTGGTCGAGGCCTGCGCGGCCATGCTGAAGGACGGCGGCCATCTGTTCATGAGCACGCTGAACCGGACCGCGGTCTCCTTTGCCGTCGCCATACTCGGCGGCGAATACCTTGCGCGGGTGGTCCCCAGGGGTACGCACCAGTACGACCGCTTCATCCGGCCCTCGGAATTGTGCGGCTGGCTCAGGTCCGCCGGCATGAGCGTGCACGACATCAGCGGCATCCATTACAACCCGCTGGGCCGCACCGCGCAGACCGGTGGAAAGCCGCTGGTCAACTATATTCTGCACGCCACGCGCGGGGTGGACGTTTGATCAAGGCGGTCCTGTTCGATCTCGACGGCACCCTGCTCGACTCGGCGCCGGATCTCGTCGCCAGTCTCAACTTCCTGCGTGCTGCCGAGGGTCTCGAGGCGCTGCCGGTCGAGACGCTGCGCCCATCCGTTTCTCGCGGTGCGGCAGGGCTGATCGAGAACGGCATGCCGGTTTGCGACGAGGCGACTTTTTCCCGCTGGCGCGAAAGCCTGGTCGCCCACTACGCGCAGAACTCCTTTGTTCGCACGCGCCCGTTCGACGGGGTCGCGGAATTGCTGGAAGGTCTGCGGCGCCGCGGCGTCCCGTGGGGAATCGTCACCAACAAGCACGAGCACCTGTGTCTGCCGATACTGGACCGCACCGGCTGGCGGGATTCACTCAGCGCCCTGGTCTGCGGGGACACCGTGGCCCACGCAAAACCGCATCCGGAAGGCGTGCTGGCCGCCTGCGCCAGTATCGGCATCGCGCCCCGGCATACGCTGATGGTCGGTGACGACCCGCGCGACATGGAGGCCGGACACCGGGCCGGCGCCCGCACGGCGCTTGCTGCGTACGGTTATGCCGCGCACCTGGCCGATCCCGCGATGCCCGGAGCCGGTATGACGGTCAATACGCCGACCGAGGTGCTGGCCCTGTTGCAGCTCCCACTGGCGGGCTGATGGCCGGCACGACCGCAAACCCGCTGGACTACTGCCTGGAATTGGCGTTGTCGCCGGGCAGCCTGTTTGAATTCAGCAGCCGGTTTCTGTCGCCGCGTCGGACCGAGGCCCTGGCGGCGTTGTATGCCTTGCAGCAGGCCGTGGCCTCGATTCCGCGTTCGGGGCTGGATGAGGCGGTGAAGTGGGCCAAGCTGAAATGGTGGGGGGAAGAACTGGGCGCGGACCCGGAGTCCGTTGCCCGTCACCCCATTGTCCGTGTCCTGTGGTCCAGCGGAGCGCGTGAGCGGATCGACCGGGCACTGCTGCAGCGTCTTGTCCACGACGCCGCTTACCAGGTCGACGCCGCGCCGCCCGCTGACGAAGCGGAACTGTTCGAGCGCAGTGCGGCCTACGGCGCGACCGGCATCCTGCTGGAACTGGCGCTGGCCGATGCCGAACTGGACGGCACGCGTCTGCGCCACCTGGGCGCGGCTTCCAGCGTGTACGGCCTTCTGGCGGACGCTCAGGGCAATCCCGGGCTGCTGAGCCGCTACCTGCCGCCGGACCTGCTGGCGGCAGAAGGATACCGGCCGGATTTGCCGGCGGCGCGGCAGGAAAGGGAATTGCAGTCGGTCGCCGGGCAAGCCCGCACGCTCGCCCGCGGCTGGTATGAGGCGGGCCGGCCGGGGCTGGACCTGGGGCCCGCGTCCGCTGACTGTTTGCATATGCAATTGCGCTGGGCGCTGGAATACAGGCAGTTGTCCCGTACCGGCGCTTCGCGGGTCGGACACTTTGGGCCGTCAGACGCCTGGTTCGCCTGGCGCTTCTGCCGACGTCTCGGGCGCGGCTGAGGCAGGTACGTGCCCGGCGCCGGACTCCTGGAGTGTCGTGGCGGCTGCCATTGCGGCCGGGTCAGGTTCGTGGTCCGCATCCCGCCCGAGGTGACCGTGCAGCGCTGCAATTGCTCGATCTGCACGCAGTCCGGTTACCTGCACCTGATCGTGAGTGCCGAAAGCTTTCGTCTGCTGAGCGGGCAGGACGTACTGGCTGAGTACCGTTTTCACAGCGGGGTCGCGCGTCATCTGTTTTGCAGGCATTGCGGCATCAAGTCCTTTTATGTGCCGCGCTCGCATCCCGAGGGCTTCAGCGTCAACCTGAGATGTGTCGAGTTACCCGGGGCGTGCGTGGTCATGGAGAAGGCCTTCGACGGCCGACACTGGAGCAAAAGCCGGTCCGGTCTCGACTAGTGTCGACAGGCCCCTGCTCCGCGGTCCAGGTCCATATCATTTTTTGTCGGTAATAATATCGGGTCCGGGACCGGCGGTCTTTTCGTAAACGCCTTTTTCCACCTTCTTGAACTTGGTAAAGCCGTGTTTGCCCACGTTCCGGTCATCCAGCGACGGCGCCGGACGCGTGAGGTTGACAGCCGAAACCTTGCGCTGCACGGGGTTATGGCAGCGCGGGCACAGCGCCAGCGGCGGTTCCGATGCTTTTTGCAGAATCTCGAAGGCATCGGCGCAGTAGTCGCAATGACCGTCGGTGCTGTGCTGGTATTCATAAATGGGCATACGGGGCTTCCACTTGGGTTGTTTTACCGGCTTGCGTCCGGATAATTGTAATTAATGTTTTTCGCATCTGTATACCGCACGGGATGCGATATGGCTAGAATGACGGCGTCTGGACCCGGAGCACGCAATGGACTTGAGTCGTAAGAGAATACTGATTACCGGTGCCGCCGGCGGCCTCGGTGGCGCGCTGGCGCTGATCTGCGCGCGCCACGGCGCGCAGCTTATCCTCCTGGACAAGGACCGCGAGGGCCTGGGGCGCGTCAGCGACCGGATCACCGGCCAGGATCTGCCGGCCCCGGGTCTGTACCCGTTGGACCTCGCCGGCGTCGGCGTCGCCGAGTTCGAGGAACTGACGGATGTGGTCGAGCAGCAGATGGGGGGGCTGGATGCCCTGGTTCACTGCGCGGTCGAATTCGACGGGCTGCACCCGATCGACCAGGTGGAGCCTGCAGAATGGCTCAGGTCGATGCAGGTCAATGTCAACGCACCGTGGTTGTTGAGCCGCATCTGCCTCCCGCTGTTGAAGCAATCGCCGGATGCGAGGTTGTTTTTCATGCTGGAGAACATCGAAAGGGTCTCCGGTGCATACTGGGGCGTCTACGGCACGGGCAAGACCGCGCTGGCGGGCCTGGTCAGGCAATTCGAGCAGGAACTGAGCGACACCCGGGTCCTGGTGCGCGGTATCGACCCGGGACCGATGCGCACGGGTTTGCGGGCGAAGGCTTACCATGCGGAAAACCCGCTGGAATTGCCCGAGCCGGCCGTCGCGGCCGGGAAGATAGCACAGATGCTGGGCGCCGGCCCGCGCGGCGGGGATGTGCTGTTCAGCCTGGGCGACTGGCCGTAGACGGTTTCGCGAGCGCGCCAACCGCCGGGGTCCGGCCGCAGGCGTGGCGTTGTGAACACGCGTCAAAGTCGGGTACCATTTTTTTACGGAACATTACCGGAAAGAGACCATGTCAGACGACCTGTTCCTGAAGATCATCGCCCGTGAAATACCGGCCGATATCGTTTACGAAGATGACGAAGTGCTGGCCTTCAGGGATATCAACCCGCAGGCCCCGCTGCACGTGCTGATTATTCCCAAGGTTCATATCCGCACCATCAATGACCTGCAGCCGACCGACGCCGAATTGGTCGGCAAATTGTTTCTCGTGGCACAGGATATTGCCAGGAGCGAAGGTATCGACGAGTCGGGCTACCGTGTCGTGATGAACTGCAACGCCGGCGCGGGACAGACTGTTTTTCACATCCACCTGCACCTGCTCGGCGGCCGTGATTTCACCTGGCCTCCGGGTTAGCCGGGGTCCCCGTATCCGGCCTTCAGCGCCAGCAGTTCATCGGTAATCACCGCGCGGCGCCAGCCGCTGAATCGTTCCGGCAGACCGGTTTCCGCGGCCGGCTGCAAGAGCAATTCCAGGTCACGTCTGGATGCCAGCAAGGCCGGGTCCACGGAGAGGGCCTGCGCCTTGCACAGAACCCGTTTGCGCATTGCGTCCAGCAGCTTGCGTTGCCGCGGCGTGAGGGGTGGCGGCGGCATCAGTTCCAAACCCTGTCCGCGCACGCGCTCGACGATTTCGAGCATGGCCTTGCCAAAATGCTGTTGCGCGGACGGGTGCAGCACATCCAACGCCGCGAGCGCGGCGCTGGTCGTCGGCTGACGGCCGGCAATGGCGACGAGCGCGGCGTCCGTAACTACAAACCCCCGGGCGATGTTGCGCCGCTCGGCTTCGATCTCGCGCCAGCTCGCCAGTTCCTTCAGCGCTGCCAGGGCGGCCGGTTCGAGCCGGTTGCCGCCATTGATTCTTTTCCAGGCGCTGTCGGGCTCGGTGGGCGCCCGCGCCTTGTCGCTGAGACGCCGGCAATCCTCCATCAACCAATCCTGCCTGCCGGCTTCCCGCAGGCGTGACAGCAGTTCCTTTTGCATCAGCGGCAGCAGGCATACATCGAGCGCGGCATATTTCAGCTGCGCCGGGCGCAGCGGCCGCTTAAGCCACCTGGACCGCGTCTCGCCTTTGTCGATGTGCACTTGCAGCAGCCATTCGGCTGTTTTGTGATAGCTCATCTGCAGCGGTTGACCGAGCATCGCGCAGGCGATCTGCGTGTCGAACAACGGTGCGGGCGTGGTGTCCGCGGCATGTGCCAGCACCCCGATGTCTTCGGACGGGGCGTGCAGTACCTTGAGCGCCCCGCTGCGTTCGCACAGTTGCTTGACGGCCTCGAGCGGCCCGGTTTTCAGCGGGTCCACCAGCCACACCTTCTGGCCGTCCGAAACCTGCACCAGGCCCAGTTCGGCCCTGTAGGTGCGCTCGCGGATGAATTCCGTATCGATCCCCATGGTTTCGGTCTGCTGCCAATGGCGGCCGGTCTTTTCGAGATGCCCGGCCGATTCGATCAGTTCGAATCTTTTCGCCGCGGCCAGGGCGTTGTCAATGTCATTCTTGCTGATCATCGGGGTCCGAAAAATATGTATGCAAAACAATTACCTGTGGTGTCAGTGGGGCAGCTCGCGCCCCAGGGCCTCTGCGCTTGTCGTGATGCTGCTCTTGGGTTATCGTTAATGTCTGCACCGTGGCCGGGACGTGCCGCTGCTGGAACGATAAACACGACAGGAAACATAGGCAAGGGAATTTGCATGTCCGTAGCAAGAATCATCCCGGCGAGGCCGGCCGCGCTGGCGTTGCTGGCGGGGTTGCTGACCGTCGGGGCGGATGCGCAGACAACGGAGCCCGGCACGCCGGACACCGACCAGAACCGCCGCATAGAACGCCTGGGCGACACCACGGTGGACGAGTGGCAGATGGACCTGAGGCTGCCCAAACCCGTTGCCGACACACCTGCCGGGGAAATACCGGACACGCTGCCCGATCCCGGGCAGGACCGGCAGTTTCATCAGCTGATAGCGCGGCTGGCCAGGGACCCCAAAAACCCGTCGGTTCTGCAGCAACTGGACACGCTGCTGACCGACGTGCTGCGCCAGGCCGAAAACCACTTGGATGCAGGTTCGCCGGAGCAGGCCCAGCCCCTGTTGTTGCTGGTTCAGTCCATCGACCCGGGTATCGAGGGTCTGAAACGAGCGCTTGGACGGCTCGCCGACATGCAGGCATCGAGGGGCCTGGTCCGGGCCGGCCAGGACGCCTTGCGGGAAGGCCGCGTCGTCGAGCCCGCGGCGAACAGCGCCTTGCATTTCTTCCACGAGGCCGCGGCCAGGGACCCGGCGAACAGCGCCGCCCAGGCCGGTTTGGCGGACGTCCAGGAGCGGCTGCTGCAGAGGGCACTGGCGGCCGCCGCAAAGCAGGATTTCAAAACCGCGGACGCGTGGCTCGGTCAGGCCGGGGCGATCGATGCGGCCGCGCCACGGCTGGAGCGGGCGAGACGGAAACTGACGGCGCTTCATCAACAGTATTTCCTCGACCTCGAGACGAGGGCCGTCGAAGCCATGGATTCGGGCAATTTCGATCAGGCCGAGAAGGACATCTCCTCTCTGGCGGCGTCGGGCGGGCGGGGCCCCCGCGTGGACGCCTTGCGCAAGCGGTTGGAGGAGGCCCGTTCCTATGGGGGGCTCGAACCAGGCCAGACGATCACGGATCGATTTCTGCAAGGCGATGGCAGCGCGCCGGAGACCGTCGTTATCGCGGCCGGAAGTTATTTCATGGGCTCGCCGGCCGGGGTCGAGGGCAGCCGCGACAACGAGCGGCCGCGCCACCGCGTGAGTATCGCACGGGGGGTTGCCATCGGCCGCCGTGAAGTCACCGTCGGGGAGTTCCGTCTGTTCATCGGGCGCAGCGGCTATCGCACCGCGGCCGAACTCGCCGGCAGCTCCACGGTTTACGAAGAGGCGAGCGGTCAGCTCGTGCGCCGCGACGGAGTCGACTGGGAGGACGACTACGCCGGGCAACGGGCCGCCGCGGACATGCCGGTGCTGCACGTGAACTGGTTCGATGCCCGAGCCTACGTGGAGTGGTTGTCCCGTGAAACGGGCAAGCACTATCGTCTCCCCAGCGAAGCGGAATACGAATACGTTGCCAGGGCGGGGTCCGCGGGCAACTTCTGGTGGGGAGACGGTGCGCCGCCCGAGGAAGTCGGGAACCTCACCGGTGAACGCGACCGTTCCCCGAGTGCCCGCCAGTGGACGGACTTTTTCAGCAGGTACGGCGACGGCTATTGGGGTCCGGCGCCCGTGGGCTCCTTCAAGCCGAACCCGATGGGGGTTTACGACATCGCCGGCAATGTCTCGGAGTGGACCGAGGACTGCTGGCACCCGTCCTACGCGCAGGCCCCGGCGGACGGTGCGCCCTGGGTCAGCCCGGCCTGCGAACGCAGGGTCGCGCGGGGCGGTTACTGGGCCAGCCCGCCGCTGAACAGCCGCGCCTCGTTCAGGATATCGGCCAGGGCCCGCACCTACGGCCCGGTCGTCGGCATACGCGTTGCGCGCGACCTGTGATTCAGGACTGCCGGCCGTCCGCTGGCGGGGACTCGCTCAAGACGGTGTTCAATATCAGTGCCAGGCGGGAAGCCGCCCGATGCAGGCGCTGCTGTATCAGGGACCAGGCCCTGTCCTGGTAGGCCCGGTCGAGTACGGTGCCGGCGGGATATACCCGCCCCCTGACCAGCCGGTGTGATTCGTTGGTCCATTGATCGACCATTTGCGACGTCCAGTCCGCGCCGGCGCCTGGTGAGCCGCCTGCCAGCAAGGTCGCCAGCGCCCGCCAGTCACTCGCGTGCCGCCGGATCAGGGCGCTGTCCCAGAACGTATGCAGGTCCATTTTCTCGCCGTCAAAGTTGACCTCGAACTCGTTGCCGCCGCGGTCATCCACGTAACCCACGTGCAACGGCTGGTGCAGGTCGCCGACCAGGTGACACAGCCAGCCGAGCGCCTGTGACCGTTGTTTACGGCTCACGTTCCGGTCGGCCAGTGTCCTGGCATAGGTCTTGATCGCCTCGGTGGCGCAGAGCCGGTCGGGGCAGTCACGCTTCTGCGAGTAGGAGACCTCGCCCCGCGGCAGGTCGATATAATGCACAGGAGCGCTCCATTTCCATGCTTCTTCCTTGCGCACGTCGTCGGGCCAGTTGCAGGCCGCGCGCATGGTTTCACGTTCGGGGCCGGCCAGTATGTCCCGCAGTTGCCGGCGCGTGGCCGGCTGCAGTTGGTCCAACGCCAGCGTGCCGATGGCCGCATGCCCGTCCGGCCCCCAGGCCTGCAGCGGCCCGCTCACACAGAGCGTGAGCAGGCACGACAGCAGCGGACGGGCGGGGGTAAGGGTATGATTGAGTCGGATTTGAGACATCGTACGCGAGACGGTTCGGTCGAAGCCGCAAAGATAACGGAACAGACAGATGAAAAACACCCCCTGGATAACAGTCGAGACAGTCCGGCGGAGCCGCGTGTTGCCGCTGTTGGCGGCGGCGGGCTTGGCGGCTGTCTGCGGCACGGCAAAGGCGGACGAGGTGCAAGAATGCATGGCGGAGCTGCTGACGCAGGTGAGCGATTCCACCACCGTCGGGCAGCTGCGCGCGGCATGCATACAGGAACCGGGCGAAGAGCCGGCTTCACCCGGTGAGGCTTCGCTGGAGGCAGCCGTCCAGGAGCGGCTGAAGAAGGAGCGCGCGAACGTATTGCGTCCCTTTACCCTGATGGCGCACAAGCCCAATTACCTCCTTCCCGCCGCTTACAACTTCCGTACTTATGACTCGCAGCTGTACCAGCAGGAGTCCGGCGATCCGTCCCTGCATTTGCGGGATTTCGAATTCCAGTTCCAGATCAGTCTGAAAGTACCGTTGGGGATCAACGTGTTCAACCGTTTCGACGTGTACGCGGGCTACACCAACCGTTCCTTCTGGCAGATGTACAACAGGCGGTTCTCGTCGCCATTCAGGGAAAGCAACCACGAACCCGAGGCCTGGCTCCAGTTTACGCCCGGGTGGAAGCTGTTCGGCTTCAGGAACACCGCCAATGCGATCGGTATCGTGCACCAGTCCAATGGCCGGGGTGGCGTTTTGTCGAGGAGTTGGAACCGTGTTTTTGCCAATGTGGTGCTCGAACGCGGGCATTTTGCGGTTTACTTCAAACCCTGGCTGAGGCTGCCCGAAGGGGCGCGTTCGGATGACAACCCGGGTATCACCGACTATCTCGGTCATTACGAACTGCGGACGGTCTTCGAGCGCCGCGGGCATGTGCTGAGCCTGATGTCGCGCAACAACGTCGAGTCCGGGTTCAAACGCGGCGCCGTCGAGTTGGGCTGGAGTTTTCCGCTCTGGAACTACCGTTATCTGAAAGGCTACATCCAGTACTTCGGCGGTTATGGTGAAAGCCTTATCGACTACAACCGCAAGGTCAGCAGGCTTGGGCTCGGCGTAACGTTGACGGATTGGTTATAGCGGCGCCCTGGCGTTGCCCCTCTGCGCCAGCAACACGTGGCGCAGCAGGTCACCCAGTTGCCGGCGCTGGGTGATGCTGAGACTGTCCAGCGCCGCCGTCGCCACTTCGAACCTGGCCGTGGTGGCGAAATCGATCAGTCTGAGACCCTTGTCCGTGAGTTGCACCAGCACGCGGCGCCCGTCCGCGGGGTCCGGCAGCCGTCTGACGAGGCCGTCGTCCTCCAGTCGGTCGATGCGGTTGGTCATCGCTCCGGACGTGAGCATGCCCGCGTCAGCCAGTTCCGTGGCCGCCATCGTGTAGGGCTCTCCCTTGCGCCTGAGCGCCGACAGCACATCGTACTGCCACCAGTGCAGGTCGAACTCCTCCAGGCGTCCGGATGCCTGCTCGCCGAGCAGCTTCGCCAGAGCGTTGATGCGCAGCACGATACCCATGGGTTCGGAGTCGAGATCGGGCCGCTGCCGCCGCCAGTCGTCTTTCAGTTCGTCGATGATGTCATGCATATGACGAATTTTAACGTTTTCCGTACGCTTATAAAATACCTTGACATAAAGATAAAAGCGTTTTTAAATTCCGCTTGTGTCATCTCTACTGCAACCTGGAGAAGCGCAGATGGGCAAGAAGAGTCGCAAAAAGGTCCGCGATTTCGATTCCGATCCGTACTTGGATTTCGACGATGACGAATTGGATGAAGACCTCTATGACGTCAGTGATTTGTCAAAGGACTTTTACAGTACCGAGTGGGACAATCCGGCCGGCAGGACCGGCAGGCTGAGCACGCGCCGCCGGATCGAGCGCAGAAACGACTTGAAGGAACTGTACTCGCAATTCGATGAGTGGGACGATTTTGAACTGGGAAAGGACTGGTAGGCAATCAAGCTAACGGTGCGATGGCCCTATCGCCCCTGAAGGCGACGGCGACGCCGGGCCGGGCGGAAGGGGCCGCATCGCTGCAATCGGCCCTGCGGCGGTAAAAAAAGGCGGCCCCGCGGTCGCCGCAAAAGAAAAGGCCGGGGAGCCGCACCCTATCGTGAGCGCGGCTCCCCGGCATTGTCATCGGTGCCCTCCGGCGCGACTTGCTTGCTTGCGGATTTTCAACCGCCGCTTCGACCATGCTTTCAGTCAGGTTCGGTCCGCGGTGCCAGCAGTGAATCGGCCAGCGTGTGCGACGTTGCCCAGTGCTCGAATTGCTGCTTGAGCGAACTCCATTCGGAATGCAGCGGACAAGGGTTGTTTTTGTCGCAGTTGGGGCGCCCGAACAGGCAGTGATCCGAGCTGGGCTCGAAATCCACCGCGCGCAAGATATCGACAAACCGGACCTCCTCGGGCGGCTTGGCCAGCAGGAAGCCGCCGTGGTGTCCCTTTTGCGCGTCGAGGATGCCCACGGCCGTCAGTCTGCGCATGATTTTGGACAGAAAGGGGGCGGGTACATCGATGGCCGTGGCAAGGTCCAGGGTCCGGATTCTCTCGTTGCTCTTCAAGCGCGCGATGTAGGTCAGCGCACGCAGGCCGTACTCGGCGGGTCGACTTATGTACATCTGCACATTTTACCTTCTTTAACCCTTTACAGGTACTGTTCAACACGAACGGCGCCATTTCGGCACGGGCGGTGGAGAGCCAGCGTGTGCCCGAAGGCATGGTCATGATGTACCACGTGCAGGAGAAGATCATCAACACGCCCATCAGCCAGATCACCGGCCAGCGGGGCGGGTGAGCCAAACTTTGCTCCGAAACCTGTGTCGGGCGTATCCGCTACCTCGGCGTGCTGCTGTACGACGCCGACCGCGTCAAAGCGGCCGCCGGCGGGCCCGACGAGCAGGACCTGTACCAGGTGCAACGCCGCCGTCTTCGTCGCCGGCGAGGCGCTGATCTTCAAGATACACATCGTGCTGGGGCTGACGATCCTTTTGATCTTTCCGTCCGCGCGCTTGGTGCACATGTGGAGCGCACCGCTCCAGTACCTGGCGCGCAGCGGCTACCAGATCGTCAGGAAACGGGCTTAGCGGCGGTCGGGGCGCCGATCAAGGGGGGGATATCAGCGAACGCTGAGGCGAGTCAGTGTTGCTGAAATGGTGCCGGAGGTCGGACTCGAACCGACACTCTGTTGCCAGAACTGGATTTTGAGTCCAGCGCGTCTACCAATTTCGCCACTCCGGCATAGCCCGCATGATTCAGCAGTATCCTGATGATGCGGGCTGGGCGCAAAGTATATATTTGCACACGCGGCTTGGCCAGTCTTTCCGGCGGGTTTGGCGGCCTCAGCCCGCCATGTCGTCGGCTTCCCAGATACGGTCGAAATATCTTGCCACCAGCGGCCCGAACTGGTCGTAATCGACCAGGAACGCGTCGTGGCCCAGCGGCGATTCGAGCTCCGTGAATTCGGTCTCGACACCGTTGGCCGTGAGCGCGTCGGCGATGTCCTTTTGCTGGTAAAGCGGAAACAGGATATCGCTGTCGACGCCGATGACGCAGGCGGACGAGAGCTGGATGTCGGCCAGCGCCGCCGCCAGGTCGTGGTAGCCGTCGGCGACATTGAACCAGTCCATCGAGCGAGACAGGTAGAGATAGCTGCACGGGTCGAAGGAATAGATGAAGCGCCGCGCGGCGGCCTCCAGGTAGGATTCCACCGCGTAGTCCATGCCGAAGACTTCGCGCGGGAAGTAGTGTTGCAACTCGCGGCCGAAACGCGTGCGCCATTCCTCGGCCGAGCGGTAGGACAGCATACCCAGCTTGCGCGCCATGCGCATCCCGGTTTCCGGCCAGTGGTCGTCGTCGTAACGGCCGTCGTTCCAGTCCGGGTCCGAGACGATCAGTTCACGCTGCAGCGAACGGATGGCGATGCTGAACGGCTCCGCGCAGGGCGCGCTGGATATTGTCAGGAAATGCCGTGAGCTTTGCGGGTTCTGGAGCAGGTAGGCCAGTGCGCTCATCCCGCCCATCGACGGACCCACCATCGTGCACAACTGCTTGATATCGAGGTGCTTGACCACTTCGTGGGCGGCCCTGCCGATGTCCTCGATACACAGGGCGGGAAAATCCAGCCGGTACGGCTTGCCGGTGGCCGGATTCTCGCTGGCTGGCCCGCTGGACCCCTTGCAGCTGCCGAGCGAGTTCAGGCTGATGACGAAATAGCGGTCCGAGTCGATAGGCTTGCCCGGTCCGACCATCGGCTCCCACCAGCCCGGCGACGGGTCGGCGTCGGAAGAGGCGACGTGAGCGTTAGGTGACAGCCCGGTCAGGATCAGGACCGCGTTAGAGGCATCCGCGTTGAGTTTTCCCCAGGTTTCATAGGCGATCGTGTAGGACGGCAGCACACCGCCTTTCTTGAAATAAAGCGGCTCGTCGATGTTGAGGAACTGGGTTGCTGACGGCATTGGGAATCGTTGTTCTGAGTTTTAACCTGTGTTCTGTACCCGTATCCTGGATATTGGCGCGGGACAACTGCGTCTGAGCGCCAGGACAGGTGGCGAGCCCGACGTCATCTGTTCTTGTTGATCAAACATGGTCATTTGCCTTCATCTGATTCCGTCGAAAACACCAGCGGGCTCGAGTCCGACTGGCGCGAAATGCAGGTTGCTGAATCATACCTTGTAGAATAGCAGAATGCGCGCATCCGTAGACACGAATGGGATATTGAAAGCCGTGCGGAAGAGGGGCTCCGGTCTGGTCGACAGCCGTCAGGGAGAACCCCATCCGCGTCTCGAGGCCGTCGTCGAACGTCACCTCGCCAATCCCTGGCGCCAGCCTTTGCACCTGCCGACGGTCGAAGCCTATGGCCAACTGAGGGGCCACCCCGCATTTCGCGTCGGGCGACCCCTTGTTTTGGATTCCGGCTGCGGCACCGGTTACAGCACCCACAGGCTTGCCCGTCTTTATCCAGACTGCCTGGTGATCGGCGCGGACCGCTCGCTCGTGCGTCTTGCCAGGGGCGGCGCCGGCGAGGGCCTCCTGGTGGAAGGCAACATGATCCTGCTGCGTGCCGAGCTTGCGACCCTTTGGCGTCTGCTGCTCGAGGACGGGCACCTGCCCCTGCGGCACCTGCTGCTGTATCCCAATCCGTGGCCCAAGGCGGCGCACTTGAGACGGCGCTGGCACGGTCACCCGGTATTTCCCCGGTTGCTCGCCCTCGGCGGTGAGATCGAGATGCGTTGCAACTGGGAGGTCTACGCACTGGAGTTCGCGCGGGCGGCCGGCATCGCCCGCGGGGAGGTTGTCGAGGCCCGCGAGTTCAGGCCGCAAGAACCTTTGTCACGCTTCGAAGAAAAGTACCACGCGCGTGGGCAGGCGTTATTCCAAGTAACCGTGCCGTCGGCACGGACTGCGGAATTCGGGCGCCGTTTCCAGGAAATGACTTCGCCTGTCGGCGAGTGACTTTTCTTTGCGTGCCCGCAAAAGAGCGTTTCGCCTAAAGGCGAGTTACTTTTCTTTGCGTGCCCAAAGAAAAGTTAACCAAAAAAAAACCCGTGTCCGATGGCCACTGCGTGGCTACCCTCAAGCACCCTGGCTTTGCGCCACCGCTCGGCACGCCCCGTCCGGGGGACGGGCCTCGCTGGAATGAACATCCGTGTTCATTCCTGCCGGTCGCTGCAGCTGCTTTCGGCATCTCCCAACGGGGATTGAAGAGCAAGAGCAAGAGCAGTAGGTTGCATGGTGCCCGGAAGCGACCGTAGCAAGCGGGTGCTGGTCCTTCAGATAACGGGCCACCGCATGCGGGATCGGACATCACACAGGATTCGCGCTTAGCCCGCGGTGTCTTCCTCTTTAGGCATGACCGGCGCGGTGTACTTGTGGATGCCCTTCAGGCTGTAATAAATGAAAGCCACGAACTGTGGCGGCGTGATCCAGGTCTTGCCGTAGCGATCGTCCCACTCGGCGGTCGGTTTCGCGGCGATGACCTGGGTCAGGTCTTTCCCGTCGTCGACCAGCGCCTGCACGTTGGCGATGGCCTTGACCAGGAAGTCATGGTAGCCGCGCAGGTCCTCCGTCATCGCCAGCGGGCCGTGGCCCGGGATGACGCGCGTGTCCTCGTTGGCCAGCGACAGCGCCAGGTCCACCGCCGCGACGATACCCCGGATGGAGCCGCCGGCGTCGAGATCGACATAGGGGTACTGGCCGTTGAAAAAGGTATCGCCCATGTGGATGACGTTGCTGACGGGGAAATAAACGATGCTGTCGCCGTCGGTGTGGCCGTTGGCGACGTGGTAGGCCGTGACCGGCTCGGAGTTCAGGTGCAGCGTGATCCGGTCGCTGAACGTCAGCAGCGGCAGCGCCACGCGCGGGTAGGGCGGTGTGTGCCGCTTGCTGAAGTTGCTGTCCTGCGCGGTCGCCATTCTCGCATAGACATTGTCCTGCGAAAGGATCAGCGCGCCACCCTCGCCAATGGGTTCATTGCCGCCGACGTGGTCGCTGTGGTAGTGCGTGTTGAGGACAAAACGGATCGGCCTGTCGCTGATTTTGCGGATCGCATTCAGCAACTGGCCGGTGACGGTCCTGAGCTGGTCGTCGACGATGAACAGGCCTTCGCTCCCGGTCGATACGGCGACGTTGCCGCCGTGCCCCTTCAGCATGTAGACGCTGTCGGACAGCTGGATCGCCGTGTACTGGATGGTCGGGTCCTGCGCCCAGGCGCCGTTGACGCCGGCTGCGAGCACAATGGCCAGCAGAAAGGTTTTCATGTGCATACGCTCGGTCGTGGCAAAGGCCTTAGCGGGGTCTTACCCGCTAAGGTACACGCTGATCGATATTCAATGCAATTTCTTTTGCTGCATTTGTCTTGAATGTATAGGGCTGCGACTGGAAATCGCCGCTGGCGGCGTTGGCTACGCCGTTTTGGGAGATGCGGGCGCTGATGGACAACTCGGGAAAGTCCTCCAGCTTGGTGCCGGGGCGCAGCAGGTCGGCGTTGCTGACATGCAACTGCAGCGGAAACGTCGGCGAGGCCACGCGCTTGACACCCAAGGGCATCCCGCCGGCGCCGGCGGGGTGGATAAAGACGAACAACACGGCCTGGTCCGGCACGCTGTCCTTGAAATCGGGGGCGATATCGACGTTGACCGGGATATCGATGCCCGGCGCGGCGGCGGGGCCCTCTGCAGGCGGCTGGCCCAGGCGTGTGCGCGCCTCGTTGATCTGCTGCCTGACGGCGTTGGCGACGGGATTGCCGGGATCGATCTCCGCCAGCAGTTTCTGCCAGTACCCGACCGCACTGGCGTCGTCGCCGTCGGTGCTGGCGGCCAGACCCATCAGCCACAGACCTTTCTGTTGTTTGGGGTCGATCTCGAGCGCCTTGCTCAGCAACCCGCGGATCTCGGGGGTAAACGCGGGGCGTTCCGCCGCCATCAGTCGGGTCTCGGCCAGTTCCACCATGATCAGCGGGTCTTTCGGCGCCAGCTTGGTGGCCTTGTCCAGCGCCTTTTCGGCATCGGTAAAGCGGCGCAGCGACTTGTAGGTGCGTCCCAGCAAAACCCAGCCCTCGACGTTGCCCGGTTCCTGTTGCATGCGTTGTTCGAGCTTGGCGAGCATGTCGCCGATGCTGTGCTGCTGGCCGGCGGCCACCGGCGGAGGGTTGATGGCCACCGGGTTGCCGACGAACTGGTACAGCACCAGGCCGGCGACCGGTATCATCAGCAACAGCCACAGACCGGCGAAACGTTGTCGCACGGTGCCCCTGAAAAAGGGCCAGGCGATCGCGGCCGCGGAAATAACGAGCAGGGCAACGGCAATTATCCAGAAATTCATACGGTCAATCTCGGGTTCAGGTGTCTTGGCTCAGGAGGCGTCGGGATCCTGGTTCTTGTCGAGCAGGGCGGCGCGCTGCTTTATCTGCGAACGCAGCACGAAGCCTCCGAGCAGCAGCAATACGCCGGGCAGAAGCCACAACAGGTAGGTGTTGCCCTGCACCGGCGGCTTGTAGAGCACGAAGTCACCGTAGCGGTCGACCAGGTACTGCTTGATCTGGTCGTCGGATTTGCCGGATTGCATCATCTCGAAGACTTCCTGGCGCAGGTCATGGGCCAGTTCCGCGTCCGAATCGGCCAGGTTCTGGTTCTGGCAGACGAGGCAGCGCAACTGCCGGGTCAGGTGTTCGAAACGGGCTTCCTGGGCTGGGCTCGAAAATTTCAGGGGCTCCTGTACGGCCCAGGCCGACAGGGACAGCAGCAGGCCTATTAAGATACCGTATCTCATGGTGCTTTGGACTCCATCGCGGCGACCCTCGGGATGATTTCCTCTTCAAAGGCCTTGGGTGTCAGGGCGCCGATCTGCTTGTAAACAATGGTGCCGGACGGATCCACCAGGAACGACTCTGGCGCGGCGTAGACGCCGAAATCGATGCTCAGGCGACCGCTGCGGTCCGTCAGGACGATGTCGTACGGGTTGCCGTAGTGCTTCAGCCAGGCCTTGGCGTCGGCAGGTTCGTCGCGGAAATTGAGCCCGACGATGGTCAGCAGTTTATGCTTGGCGTACTCGGTGATGACGGGGTGCTCGACCCGGCAGGTGACACACCAACTGGCCCAGAAATTGACCAGGTAGGGTTTGCCCTCGAGCGACTTGTTGCTCAGGCGCTGTTCCGGGTTGCCGAGCACAGGCTGGTCGAAAGCCGGCACCGGCTTGCCGATCAGCGGCGATGGGATATCGCTCTTGTGGTCGGAGATTCTCAGGCCGACGAAAAGTAGCAGTCCCAGCAGGCCGAACAGCACCAGCGGCAGGAACCGGCTCTTCATGACGCGGCCGCCTTTGCTGCCGCCGCCACGCGCTCCGTGGCTTTGCGCCGGTAGCGCCTGTCCGCGGCGGCAACGAATCCGCCGGTCATCATCATCAGCGCCCCCAGCCAGATCCAGCGGATGAACGGCTTGTCGTAGATACGCACGGCCCAGGCGTCGCCCTTGTCATCCAGCGGTTCGCCCAGTGACACGTACAGGTCGCGCGTCAGCCCCGGGTCGATGGCGGCTTCCGTCATGGGTCTGCCACCCTGCGTGTATTCGCGTTTTTCCGGGTACAGACGGGTCACTTCCTTGCCGTCCCGGGTGACGACGAACTCACCTTCGCTCGCGGTGTAATTCGGGCCCTCGATCACGCGCGTGCCGAGAAACTGGAATTGGTAGCCGGACAGTTCGAAGGTGTCGCCGTTGTTCATACGCAGATGGCTCTCGGCGCTGATCGCGCTGGCCAGGCTGATTCCGATCAGGTAGACGCCAAGACCGACATGGGCCAGCGTCATGGCCGATTCGCTGGCGGGCAGTCTGCCCTGCTTGTTCCCGGACATTTTCCGGAACAGGTAAAACACACTTGCGCTGATGATCCATACGCCCCCCGCGACCCCCAGGGACGTCACGAAGCCGATGTCGTCACGGCTCATCCAGGTGGCGACGAAAGCCACGGCGGCCAGCACCAGCGGCCAGCGCAGCTGGGCAGCCAGCCGGCTGCCCTCGTCCCGCCGCCAACGGGAGAACAGACCGATCGGCAGCGCGACGACCAGCGGCAGCAGCAGCCACTGGTACAGCAGCCCGAAGTACGGCGGGCCGACGGAAATCTTGCCGGCGCCGAGGGCATCGACCAGCAGCGGGTAAAGCGTGCCGGTCAGCACCATGGCCGCCATGACCGTCAGCACCAAGTTGTTGACCAGTAGCAGGGATTCTTTCGACAGGCCGGCAAAACCGCCGCCCTGGATCATCTTCGGCGCGCGCAACGCGAACAGCAGCAAGGAGCCGCCGACGACGATGAACAGGTACACGAGGATGAAGACGCCGCGCGTCGGGTCGGAAGCGAAGGCGTGCACCGAGGTCAGCACGCCCGAGCGTACCAGGAAGGTGCCAAGCAGGCTCAACGAGAACGCGGAAATGGCCAGCAGCAGCGTCCAGTTGCCGAAGGCGCCGCGTTTTTCACTGACGGCCTGCGAGTGGATCAGCGCCGTGCCCACCAGCCACGGCATGAACGAAGCATTCTCGACCGGGTCCCAGAACCACCAGCCGCCCCAGCCCAGCTCGTAGTAGGCCCACCAGCTGCCCAGCGCGATACCGACGGTCAGGAAGGCCCAGGCGACGTGTGTCCACGGGCGCGACCATCGTACCCAGTCGCGGTTGATGTCGCCGCCGATCAGCGCCGCCACGGCAAAGGCAAAGGCGACCGAGAAGCCGACGTAGCCCATGTAGAGCATCGGCGGGTGCACGATCAGGCCGGGGTCCTGCAACAGCGGGTTGAGGTCGCGGCCCTCGACGGCGGCCGGCAGCAGGCGTCCGAACGGGTTCGAGGTGAACAGGACGAACAACAGGAAACCGAAAGAAACCCATCCCAGGATGCCCAGAACGCGGGCCCTGAACTGCTCGGGCAGGGACTTGCTGAAGAGCGCGACCGCCAGGGTCCACAGCGTCAGGATCAGCTCCCATAAGAGCAGGGAGCCCTCGTGTGCGCCCCAGACGGCGGAAAAGCGGTATTTCAACGGCAGCAGCGAGTTGCTGTTGGCGGCGACGTATTCGACCGAGAAATCCTGGGTCACGAAGGCCGCCGTGAGGATACCGAAAGCGATGGTCACCAGCAGGCATTGCACGATCGCCGCGTTGCTGGCGATGGACATCATGCCCCGGTTGTTCTTTTGCGCACCGATCAGCGGAAAGATCCCGAGGCTGATGGCGGATAATAGGGCTGCCAGCAGTGCGATCTGGCCGAGTTCAGGGGTCATTCCGTCGCCTCCGTGTGTCCTGTCTTCTCGAGTGCGTCCGCGACTTCCGGCGGCATGTATTTCTCATCGTGCTTGGCGAGCACTTCATCGGCCTCGAAGTGGCCGTCGGGTTGCAGTTCGCCGATGGCGATGATGCCCTGTCCCTCGCGGAACAGGTCCGGCAGGATGCCGTCGTAGGCGACGGTGATCGAAGCCGGGCCGTCCGTGACGACGAACTGCACCGCCAGGTTGTTGGCCGCACGGCTGAGACTGCCGCTCTGCACCAGCCCACCGAGCCGGAAGCGTTTGCCGGCCGGCAACGCCTGCGCCTTGACATCGCTGGGGCTGACGAAATACAGCATGTTCTGTTTCAAAGAGCGGATCGTGACGACCGCGGCCAGCCCGACACCGACGATGATGACGAGTACCGCGATCAGTCTGCGTTTCCTGGTCGGTGTCATGATTCGTCCCTGCCGGCTTGCGGGCGCCTGCGTGCCTGGCCCTTGCGCAGTTGCGACAACAGGTTGCGGCGGCCGATGACCGGTGTCAGCCCGGCCCACAACAGCACCAGGGTGCCGAACAGGTAGGACGCCACGATAAACGGTGTATGAGACATTTGGTGATCCTCTAGTGTTCTTCGTCGAGCAGTTCGTTAACCCAGCGCTTGCGGTGATCCTGCTTCAACAGGCGCAAACGGGCACGGCTCAAAAGGTTCGCGCCGTAATAGAATTTTGCGGCGATGGCCATGATCAGCAGCGGCCACAGCATGCTGGCGTCGATACTGCTGCCCTTCATCGAGATACTGCTGCCCTGGTGCAGGGTGTTCCACCACTGTACCGAGAAATGGATGATCGGCAGGTTGATCGCACCGACGATGGACAGCAGCGCGGCCGCGCGCGCGGCCTTGCGCGGTTCGTCGTAGGCGTTGTATAGCGCGATTACACCCATGTACAGGAACAGCAGTACCAGTTCGGATGTCAGACGCGCGTCCCAGACCCAGTACGTACCCCAGGTCGGACGACCCCACAGCGAACCGGTCACCAGCGCGATCAGCGTGAACGCGGCCCCGACCGGCGCGCTCGAAATCGCAAGGATCTCCATGATGCGTATGCGCCAGACCAGGGCGATGAAGCCCATCACGGCCATCAGCGCATAAATCATCATCGACATCCAGGCGGCCGGCACGTGCAGATACATGATGCGCACGCTCTCGCCCTGCTGGTAATCGGGCGGCGCCTCGATCAATCCAAGGTACAGGCCGATCGCGGTCAGCACGGCGAACAGCAGCCACAACCACGGGATCAGCTTCCCGGCGAAGCGGTAGAACCATGGCGGAGAACCGGTCTTGTGAAAAAACAGAACTAAGCGATTCATCGATATCCCAATTTATCGTATAGCCTCAGGTCAGGCTCAGTTTCAGCGCTGCCGCGGTCGCGAACGGCGCCAGCGTCAGTGCCGCGATCAGGCCGGCGAACATCAGGCCAAGCTGACCATTATACGGCAGACCGGCCACGGCTGAACTGACCGCGTTCGTGGCCAGGATCAGTAACGGCACGTAAAGCGGAAAAACCAGCAGCGACATCAGCTGCCCGCCACGCTTGAGACTGACCGTCAGGGCGCCGCCGATGGCGCCGATCAGGCTCAGCACCGGGGTGCCGAGCGCCAGCGATTTTATCAGTACCGGCATGCCGCTATCCGGCAGGTTCATCCACATCGCCAGCAACGGCGACAGCAGCACGATCGGCAAGCCGGCCACCAGCCAGTGCGTTACGGTCCGGCCCAGGGCGATCAACGCCAGCGACTGCCCGGACAACACCATCTGTTCCAGCGTGCCGTCCTCGAAATCGCTGCGGAACAGGCCGTCCAGCGAGAGCACGGTCGCCAGCAGCGCCGCGATCCAGATGACGCCGGGTGCGATTTTTGCCAACAGCGACAGCGAAGGCCCGACACCGAGCGGGAACAGTGTTATTACGACCAGCAAAAAGAACAAGGGTTGCAATAATTCGGCGCGCCGCCGGTAGGCGAGCAGCAAGTCGCGCCGCACCAGGGCCACAAAAGCGCTGTAGGCGTTGGGTTTGCTCATGTGGTTTCCCAGTTGTCGTGCTGCCGGCCGCTCTGCAGTTCGCACTCATCGAGCTCGAATCCGTTCGGCCGCAGACTGCCATGGGTGGTCAGCACGCAGGCGCCGCCATTGTCGAGGTGCCGGCGCATGATACCGTCGAGCATGTCGATGCCCTGGCGGTCGAGGTTGGAGTAGGGCTCGTCCAGCAGCCACAACGATTCCTCGCAGAACAGCAGACGGGCCAGCGAACAGCGTTTGCGCTGGCCGGCGGACAGGGTCCGGCCCTCCTGCTGGGCCACTGCCGTCAGTCCGACCTCGTCGATGATCGAGCGGCAGAAAGCGTCTTCGTCCCCGTTCGCTTTCGAACCCATGAACTTCATCATGAAACGGATGTTCTCCGTCACGCTCAGGTCGTCCTTGATGGCCGGGTGGTGTCCTGCGTAAAGCGGGTTTTGGCGGCAATGGAAGCTTCCCTCGCTGGGCTCGAGCAAACCCGCTAGCACACGCAGCAGCGTCGTTTTGCCACAGCCGTTGATACCGGTGATCAGCAGCAGCGACCCGGGTGCAACCGTGAAACTGACGGGTTCGAAGACGCGCTCGAAATAGCGCTCGAAGCTCAGCTCAGAGACGGAAATCATTCACCGGAACCCGTTAAATGCGCCCGGCGAGCGGGCCATCGGCCCTGTCTTGATAAATCTTTCATACGTGGGGCCCGCTGGCCGGTTGTTCAGTGGAGCTGAATTATGACCCAGCTGTAATGTTCTGTGAATGACTTCGGTCATGTGAATGCGTGTTTTTTGCATTTAGCGGCCGGAAAAACGGCATACGATACCACAGGCGGTGTGGTATTCGCCGTGACGATTCATTAGGATGGCCGCGGAAGCGGCAAGATGACGGTATGGACGGCCGCTTGCCTCGTTCCCGGGCGGGCCGGCGGGCAGCCCGATACGCCGACAGCGGGGGTACCAGGAGCAGTGAGCCAGAACAATTACGACCTGTTTGTCATCGGTGCCGGATCCGGCGGCGTGAGGGCGGCACGCATTGCGGCGGGCCATGGCGCCCGTGTCGGCATCTGCGAGGCCAGCCGGGTTGGAGGCACGTGCGTGATTCGCGGCTGCGTGCCCAAGAAATTGCTGTCCTATGCTGCGCACTTCGCCGAGGAATTCGAGGACGCGGCCGGCTTCGGCTGGCGGGTGGAAGGCGCGAGTTTCAGCTGGGAACGGCTGATTGCCGCCAAGGACCGGGAAATCGACCGGCTGAACCGGGTTTACCTGAGCCTGCTGGATAATGCCGGTGTCAGGCTCTACCCGGTGCACGGCAAACTGCTCGATTCACGCCACGTTCAGCTTGGAGGGGATACAGTCAGCGCCGGCAAGATACTCATCGCCACCGGCGGGCGGCCGTGGCGGCCGACGATCGCGGGCGCCGAGCACGCGATCACCTCGGACGAGGCGTTTCACCTGCAAACCCTGCCCAGGCGGGTCGTGGTCGTCGGCGGCGGCTTTATCGCCTGCGAGTTCGCCAGCATCTTCAACGGCATGGGCGCCGAGGTGACGCAGGTGTACCGGGGTGAGCCGTTGTTGCGCGGATTCGACAGCGACATACGGGCCGCGCTGACGGCCGAGATGCGGAAAAAAGGTATTACCATCATATTGAATGCCAACGTGACAGCGATCGAAAAAGGCGCAGACGGAGAACTGGCCGCGCACCTCGATGACGGCTGCGAGTTGAAGACCGACTGTGTCATGTTTGCGACCGGCCGCGTGCCCAACGTGCGCGACCTCGGTCTGCCGGACGCGGGTGTGGCGGCGCGCGCGGACGGCACCATCGTGGTGGACGAGTACTCGCGCACCAATGTCGACAATATCTTCGCCGTCGGCGACGTGACCAGCCGCGTCAACCTGACCCCCGTGGCCCTGATGGAGGGCCACGCCTTTGCCGACACCGAATTCGGCGGCCGGCCCACGCCGGTCAACCACGAGTTCGTGCCCTCGGCCGTGTTTTCACACCCGCCGGTGGCCACGGTGGGCTATTCCGAAGACAGCACGGCCGCCCATATCGGCCCGGTCAAAGTCTACAAATCCGAGTTTACGCCGCTCAAGCACACCCTTTCGGGCCGCAGCGAGCGGACCATGATGAAACTGGTGGTGCAGGCATCGACCGACAAGGTCATCGGTCTGCACGTGGTCGGAATGGATGCACCGGAAATTGTGCAGGGCTTTGCCGTTGCGATAAAATCCGGTCTGACCAAACAGCAGTTCGACAGCACGGTCGGCATCCACCCGACCGCGGCCGAGGAACTGGTGACGATGCGCACGGTGGTGCAAGGATAAAGGACTATGACTCACGATCGTTGCAAACACCTGACCGGATGGCTCTGCGCGCTGTTCGTGCTCGTGGCGACGGCGACGGCGGTGCACGCCAAGTCCGCGGCGCAACCGGGTGCGGATCACACGCAACGCTATATCGTTATTTTCAGGGACCTGCCGCTGGCGGCCTATGACGGCCGGGCCATGGACACGCCCGAAAGACAGAACGCCGTCACCCGCCTGGCGCCCACCGCCAACCGCTACACGGGCGCCCGCAAGCTGGATGTCCGCACGGCTCGCTCGCAGGCTTACCTGCGATTTTTGGACGAACGCTTCGAAGCGATCAACGGCGAAGCCGCGCTGCGTCTGGGTCGCAGGCTGAAAGCGATCCGCCGGTTCCGCAACGCGAGCAATGGTTTTGCCGCCGACCTGAGTGCGGCGGAGGCTGCCAAACTGCGTCTGACGCCGGGTGTCAAGGCGGTCATCGCCGATGAAATCCGGCGGCCCGAGACCGATTCCGGTCCAAACTGGATCGGCGCGGGCAAGATCCACGACGGCAGCGCCGGTGTTACCGCCACCGGCGGCCAGGGTGTCGTCGTCGGCCTGATCGACTTCGGCGTCAACTGGGACCACCCGTCTTTTGCCGATCCCGGCGAGGGCGGAGGCTCGGGCTGGGACCACGTCAATCCGTATGGCTCGCAACTGGGGCTGTGTTCCGATCCGGAGGTCAAGTGCAACGACAAGCTGGTCGGCGTTTACGATTTCATCCAGGACGACCCGAACACGACAAAGGTCGAGGAGAACACCAAGGGTCTGGACAATAACGGCCACGGCACACATGTCGGTTCCACCGCGGTCGGCAACCCGCTGAACCTGACGGTCAGCGGCGAACCGCTGTCGATCGGCGGGGTGGCGCCGAACGCAAACCTCGTCTCGTACCGGGTCTGCTACATCGCCAATGCGAACGACCCGAACGATGACGGCTGTCCGACATCCGCCATCCTGCAGGCCATCGACCAGGCCATCACCGACCAGGTCGACGTGATCAACGAGTCGCTCGGCTCCGATGCGAGCAATCCGTGGGCCGCGGGCACCGACGCCCAGGCTTTTCTCAACGCCAGGGCGGCCGGCATCTTCGTTGCCACGTCGGCCGGTAACGAGGGCCCCAACCCGAGCACCATCGGCTCACCCGCCAACGCCCCGTGGATCACGGCGGTGGGCGCGGCCACCCACGATCGCAAATTCGTCAATCTCGTGGAGAACCTTTCGGGCGGTGACACGACGCCTCCGGGCGACCTCATCGGCAAGAGCTTCAGCGGCGGCACCGGGATCAAGAAGATCGTTTACGCCGGGGATTTCGGCAATGCGCTGTGCGGCACAGGCGATGCCGAGCTGCAGCCGAACTGCGACGACAACACCGGCTCCACCAACCCGTTTCCCGCCAATACGTTCAACGGCGAGATCGTGGTATGCGACCGCGGCACCTACGGCCGCGTGGAAAAAGGCAAAAACGTGATGCTGGCCGGCGCCGGCGGCTATATCCTGGCCAACACCGATGCCTGGGGTGAGGACCTCATTGCCGACAACCACTGTCTGCCGGCGACGCATATCGACGCCCAGGATGGCGACGAGCTGCGGGCGTGGCTGGCGAGCGGCACGAACCACCAGGGGTCGATCAGCGGGTTCATGGCGCTGCACGATCCGTCCTTTGCTGACGAGATCGCGGATTTCAGCGCGCGCGGACCCAATTTGCCGCCGGCGGCGGATGTCATGAAGCCGGACCTGATCGCGCCGGGTGTGCGGGTTTTTGGCGCCAGCGTCCCCAACGAAACCAGTTTTGCGATCCTCGACGGCACCTCGATGGCCTCTCCGCACGTCGCCGGCGCCGCGGCCCTGATCAAGGCGGTACACCCGGATTGGACCCCCAGCATGATCACCTCGGCCCTGCTCGAGACCGCGACAGCGGCGCTGGCGCACGATTACGACGGTTCCGGCGAGAACGTGAACAAGCGCGGAGCCGGGCGGCCGAGACTGGACCTGGCGGTCCATGCCGGGCTCTTTTTCAACGAGACCAAGAGCAACTTCGTGGCCGCCAACCCGCAACTGGGCGGCAAACCTCGCAACCTGAACCTGCCGGGCCTGGTCGATACCGAATGCGTCAATTCCTGCACCTTCCAGCGCACCGTTACCGACATGGCCGGCGGCGCGAGTTGGAGCGCCAGCGCGGAGGGTCTTCCCGCCGGTGTGACGGTCACCATCTCACCGCAGAACTTCACGCTGACAGACGCGGCCAGCCGCCTGCTCAACATCACTGTGGACCTGACCCAGGCGGACATGACCGGCAGCTGGGTCTACGGCAATATTCGCCTGCAATCCTCGGGTCTGCCCGACGCGGTGCTGCCGCTGGCGGTCTTTGCCCACGGCGGGGAGCTTCCGACCGAGTGGCAGATCGATACCGACCAGACCTCCGGCTGGCAGCAGTTCGCCCTCGGGGATCTCGTGGCCCTGCCGGATGCGACCTTTGACAGCGGCGGGCTGGTGGTGCCGGACGAAACGGTCAAGGACCTGCCGCAGGACCCGACCGAAAGCGACCCGTTCGACGGCAACACCGGTGTCATGACGGTCTGGTACAACGTGCCGGCCGGTACGCTCTGGCTGCACGCCGAAACGCTGGCGTCGACGGCCAACGACCTGGACCTGTATGTCGGCCGCGACAGCAACCACGACGGCAAGGCCCAGGAAAACGAGCAGCTCTGTTCGAGCACGACGCTACAGGATCTGGAGTTGTGCGACCTGTTCAGCCCGGCGGAAGGTGACTACTGGATTCTCGTGCAGAATTGGGACGCCACCAACGACCCCGACTCGGTGACGCTGAAGTCGGCCGTGGTCGGTTCGCAGACGGCCTCGCCGCTGAGCGCCGGTGGCCCCGGCATCGTGCCGATGGCCGGTAACTTCAACGTGCGTCTGTCCTGGGAGAACGCCAGCGCCCCCGTCGGTGTCGAGATGCTCGGCGCCGTGGGTATCGGCACGGACCGGGCCAAGCCCGACAGCATCGGCGTCGTGCCGGTCAGGTTCTCGCGCAGCGGCATCGGGACCGCGCAAACCACGGTGCTGATGAACGGCCTCAGCCGCACGGTCGCGCTCGACGCCGGGCAGACCCACGACCGGATTTTCGTCGACGTGCCGCCGGGTGCGAGCAGCCTGGCCATCACCGGTTCAGGTGCCGACGAGCAGCAGAGCAATGACCTGGGCATCGAGCTTTACCGGATGGATTTCGATTCCGCCTTTGGTTCCGCCCCGTTCGCGGCGGCGCCGAACACCGGCGGCAGCCCGATCGCGAGCGCCGCCGGCAGCAACGGCAACGGACCGTCACTGAATGTCAGCGGCGGCCAGTTGACGCCGGGCCGCTGGTACGTGGTCGTGACCAACAACGGCGCGTCCGCGGCGACGGTCACGCTGCAGGCCGACATCGGTTCCCCCACGCAAACGATCGCGCTGCGAGGCGGTTTGTGGCAGCCTTCGTCCAGACGCGGTCTGAGCCAGGGCTATGATTACAACACGACCGGCGGGGCCCGTGCGCTGCTGTGGTACAGCTACGATGAAGACGGCAAGCCCGAGTGGTACCTGGCCGCGGCGCCGGAGCCGGCCGGCAATGTCTGGGTCGCGGAGTTGTTCCGTTACACCAACGATGGCAGCGAGCAGCACGGCGTGCACGTGGGCTATGTGTCGGTCACGAACGTGACCGCGGAGGACCAGGTCTTCTCCTTCCTGTTGTTCGGCGAGAACGGCAGTGACCGGATGGAGCCGGCCACCGCATCGAGTTGCCCGCTCATCGGCAACGTCAAGCGCAGTTACACGGGCATATGGGCGCGGCCTGTCGCCGGCATCGGCGGGGCGAGCACGGCGGTCAACGCCCTGGCGCAGGCATTTGTGCACTATGTCTATGGCGGTCGGGGCGAGCCCCGCTGGTTGATCGCCTCACCCGACCCGCAGTCGCCCACGACCGAGAACATGTCCCTGTTGCAGTTCAAGGGGTATTGCGCGGTTTGTGCCGACAGCGGTGTGACCTTCGATACGGTCGGCACGTTCAACCGCGTGTTCAGCGACGAGTCCAACGTGAGCTGGACGCTGGATTACACGCTCAAATCACCGTTGAGCGGCACCATCATGCGGACCACCCAGGCCACGAAACTGACCGTGCCGCTGGCCTGTCCGTAGTATTGGCCCGTCTGCCGAACCAGCCGGCCTCCCACCGGTTTTCAGGCCGGGGTGACGCTTAGCAGGTCTTTGACCTGGTCGACAAAGCGCCAGCAGTCTTCGAAGCTGTTGTAAAACGGCACCGGCGCCACCCGGACGATGTCGGGTTCGCGCCAGTCGCCAACGGTGCCGGCCGCTTCCAGTTGCTCGAACAGGGCCCGCCCGGCGGCCCGGCCCGCCTTGACCTGCAACGAGAGCTGGCAGCCGCGGCGCGCCGGGTCCGCCGGCGTGACGATATTGATCTGGCGCCCGAGTCGCCGCTCGATCAGGAATTCGAGATGGTTCGTCATGGCAAGCGATTTCTCCCGCAGCGCCGCCATGCCCGCCCGTTCGAACAAGTCCAGCGAGGCCTCGAGCGGCAACATTGCAAGTGTCGGGGGGGTCGATACCTGCCAGGCGTCCGCGCCCCTGGCCGGCTCGAATTCCCTGGCCATCCGGAAGCGCGATGCGAGGTCGTTGCCCCACCATCCGTTCAGCCGGTTCAGGTCCGTGCGGCCGTGGTGGCGTTCGTGGACAAAGCAGCCGCCGATCGCACCCGGGCCGGCGTTCAAATACTTGTAGCTGCACCAGACCGCGAAATCCGCTCCGGTCTCGTGCAGGCTCAGGGGCACATTGCCGACGCTGTGGGCCAGGTCGAAGCCGCAGACCGCGCCGGCCTTGCGGGCGGCAGCCGCAATCCGCCGGAGGTCGAAACACTGGCCGGTCGCGTATTGCACGCCGGGCCAGAGCACCAGCGCCACCTCTTCGCCACGCTCGTCGAGCCAGGCCTCGATGCTCGTTTCGTCGACCAGTTGGCGGCCGCCGGGTTCGATCTCCACCAGGCATTGGTCCGGGTCGAGACCGTGCAGCCGCAAATGGGACGCCAGCGCGTAGCGGTCGGATGGGAACGGCTGAGGCTCGATCAGGACGAGCCGGCGTCCGCCGCGTGGCCGGAAAAAACTGATCAGCAGCAGGTGCAGATTGACCGTCAGCGTGTTCATGACGGCGACCTCGGCCGGGCGGGCGCCGATGAGAGCGGCCATTCGTTCCTGCAGCCGCTGCGGGTAGCGTGTCCAAGGGTTTTCGCCCCTGAAGTGGCCCTCGACGGCCAGTTCGTGCCAGTGCTGCAACTCGCGGTCCATGACGGCGGCCACGCCCCTTGGTTGCAGACCCAGCGAGTTGCCGCAAAAGTACAACTGGTCGCTGCCGTCGGAGCACCTTGGGAACATGAATTCGTCGCGGTACACGCGCAATGGGTCGCGGCGGTCGAGTTCGCGTGCGTGATCGAGACTGTCTTGCATATTGGGCCCTGTATCCATGATGCATGCATTATGGTTTGGCCGCGCTGCCTTTTAAAGGATAATGTCGCCGATGAAACGGACGGACTTCAGCTACGAACTGCCCCCGGAACTGGTCGCGCAGGCGCCGCTCGCCGTGCGCAGCGCGAGCCGTCTGCTACACGTGGCAAGACACGGCGGTGAACTCGCGGACCGGTACTTTGCCGATCTGCCCGCCTTGCTCAGGGCCGGTGATCTGCTGGTTTTCAACAACACGCAGGTGATCCCGGCGCGTTTGTTTGCCAGGAAAGCCAGCGGCGGGCGGGC
>Ga0210122_1000001_pt1 | contig 78396 bp, 64 predicted proteins | sample Muzzi_CordB_D2_FD_185530 | JGI IMG/M metagenome (GOLD analysis project Ga0210122, IMG submission 185530) | Wetland microbial communities from San Francisco Bay, California, USA, that impact long-term carbon sequestration - Muzzi_CordB_D2 (SPAdes) | ecosystem: Environmental > Aquatic > Marine >... | reverse complement strand
ACCCGAACCCGAACCCGAACCTGTGCCGGAGCCCGCAGCGCAACCTCAAACCAAGCCGCGGCTCGAGGCGGTAACCGAGCCGGAACCGGAAGCAGAGTCGGAGCCGGAAACAGAGCCGGAGCCGGAGCCAGAAACAGAGCCGGAGCCGGAAGCAGAGCCGGAAGCAGAGCCGGAACCGGAAGCGGAGTCGGAGCCGGAAGCTGAAGCCGGCGACGAAGGTGGGCAGACGGATGACGAGGCCGGTGACGACGATCCGGAAATCAAACTGGATCTCGCCCGCGCCTATATTTCGATGGGTGACAAGGAAGCGGCCAAGTCGATGCTGGAAGAAGTTGTGGAAACCGGTAACAAGGCGCAGCGCGAGGAAGCGCGTGACATGATGGGCGAACTCTGAGGTCCCCCGCCTGAAGCATGCGGTATGCACTTGGATTGGAGTACGACGGCGCCGAGTTTTGCGGATGGCAACGCCAGACCCACTCACCGAGTGTGCAGCGGTGCGTTGAAGACGCACTGGGCGCGGTCGCAGATCACCCGCTAACCGTTACCTGTGCCGGGCGCACCGACACGGCGGTTCACGCGCGCGGCCAGGTCGTCCATTTCGACAGCCCGGCACAGCGCACGGAGCGGCAGTGGCTGCTGGGGCTGAACTCGAATCTGCCCCCCGCCGTCAGGGGTTTGTGGTTGCGAAGTGTGACCGACGATTTCCACGCCCGCTTCAGCGCCTTTGCACGCAGTTACCGCTATCGCATCATGAACCGCTGGATTCGGCCCGCCATCGGCAGGCACTACTACGGCTGGTGCCGGGTGCCGCTAGACGAGGGCAGCATGCACGAAGCCGCCTGCCTGCTGCACGGCAAGCACGATTTCAGCGCCTTCCGCTCCGCCGGTTGCACGGCGCAGCACGCCGAGCGCGAAATACTCGATATTTCGGTCAGCCGCGAGGGAGACGTGGTCAGCATCGACGTAACCGCCAACGCCTTCCTGTATCACATGGTGCGCAATATCGCGGGCAGCCTGATCATGGTGGGCTGCGGGGACAAGCCCGCCGCCTGGCTGGGCGAAGTCCTGCGCGGCAAAGACCGCAAGCGGGCCGGGGTCACGGCCGAACCGCAGGGGCTGTGCCTGCTCGGTGTGCGCTACCAGGCGGCCCATGGCCTGCCTGAAACAGCCGCGGCGTTCCCCGAGGCGGATGACGCAAGATAAGATGAGCCGTGTCGTCATCAAGATTTGCGGTCTGACCCGGACCCGGGACATCGACGCGGCCATTGCGGCCGGGGCGGACGCACTGGGTTTCGTGTTTGCCGCGAGCGCACGGCGCCTGACGGCCGGGCAGGCGGAGCCGTTGCTCGAGCGCGTGCCCGCCGGTGTGCTGAGGGTGGGGCTGTTTCTCGACCAGGAACGCGCGGAAGTCGACGCGGTGCTTGAGCGTCTCACGCTGGACCTGTTGCAATTCCACGGCCAGGAGGATAGCGAATTCTGCGGCTCGTTCGGTTTGCCCTATCTGAAGGCTGTCGGTATGCGGCATAATCCGTCTTTGCATCAAGTGGAGCGCGAGTACGCCAGCGCCGCAGGCCTGTTGCTGGACAGCCACGGCAGCGGTGAGCGGGGCGGTACGGGCGAAACCTTTGACTGGCGGCGGATACCGCCGCTGTCGAAGCCGGTGTGGCTGGCGGGCGGTCTGCACGCCGGCAACGTCGGCGCGGCCGTGGCAGCGGCCAGACCCTATGCCGTGGATGTATCGAGCGGGGTCGAAAGCCGGCCGGGGGTCAAGGATGCAGCCAGTATGCAAGCCTTTGTCGAGGCCGTCCGGGAAGCCGGCGAGCAGACAGGAGAAGTCAGGAACCCATGAAGGACAAGTACACCGCGATGCCGGACAGCCGGGGCTATTTCGATCAGTTCGGGGGCCAGTTCGTGTCGGAAACGCTGATGCACGCACTCGAAGAACTGCAGCAGGCCTACGGGCGCTGGCGCCGGGATGACGAATTCGTCCGCCGCCTGGACGCCGACCTGGCCCAATACGTCGGCCGGCCGTCACCGGTTTATTTCGCGCAGCGTTTGAGCGAAGCGGCCGGCGGCGCAAAAATCTATCTCAAGCGCGAGGACCTGAACCATACCGGGGCGCACAAGATCAACAACACCATGGGGCAGGGGTTGTTGGCGCATTACATGGGCAAGCGGCGCGTCATCGCCGAAACGGGGGCCGGCCAGCACGGGGTCGCTTCGGCGACCGTGGCGGCGCGGTTGAACCAGGCCTGCAAGGTATACATGGGTTCGGTGGATATGGAGCGCCAGGCCGTCAATGTTTTCAGGATGCGTCTGCTCGGCGCCGAAGTCCAGGCGGTCTCATCGGGTTCCGCGACCCTCAAGGACGCACTCAACGAGGCCATGCGGGACTGGGTCACCAATGTCGATGACACGTACTACATTATCGGCACGGTCGCGGGCCCCCATCCGTACCCCGAAATGGTGCGGGACTTCAACGCGGTGGTCGGACGCGAGGCCCGCCGCCAGATGCTGGACTTGTGCGGCTGCCTGCCCGATGCGTTGGTCGCCTGCGTTGGCGGCGGTTCCAATGCGATGGGTCTGTTCCACCCCTTCATCGGCGACAGCGACGTCGCAATGTACGGTGTCGAAGCGGCCGGCCGGGGTCTCGATACGGGTCAGCACGCGGCTTCGCTGTGCGCCGGCCGGGTCGGTGTCCTGCATGGCTGCAGGACCTACGTGCTGGACGACGACGGCGGCCAGATCCTGCACACGCATTCCGTGTCCGCCGGCCTGGATTATCCCGGTGTCGGGCCGGAACACGCCTGGTTGAAGGACACCGGCCGGGCGCGGTACGTCAGCGTAACCGACGGCGAGGCACTCGAGGCTTTTCACCGGTTGACGCGCCTGGAAGGCATCATGCCGGCGCTGGAGAGCAGTCACGCGGTCGCTTACGGTTTCACGCTGGCGGCCGGCATGCGGCCCGACCAGCACGTCCTGATCAATCTGTCCGGGCGTGGCGACAAGGACATACAGACCGTGGCGGCCATCGAGGGCCTGACGCTGTGAGCGGGCGTATCGGCCGTTGTTTCGCGGACGCAGGGAAGCGGGGCCGCACCGTGCTCGCACCGTTCATCACCGCCGGCGACCCCGATCCCGCCTGGACGGTGGAGATCATGCACGCACTGGTCGGCGCGGGGGCCGACCTGATCGAGTTGGGGGTGCCGTTTTCGGACCCGATGGCCGACGGTCCGGTGATCCAGGCCGCCAGTGAGCGGGCGATCGCCAGGCATGTCGATCTCGCGGCCGTCCTCGGCATGGTACAGGATTTTCGTCGTACCGATGAGCGCACGCCGGTCGTGCTGATGGGCTACATGAACCCGGTCGAGCGATTCGGGCTGAAACGCTTCCCGGCCGCCGCCGCGGCAGCCGGGGTCGATGGTTTGCTGTTGGTGGACTGCCCGCCGGAAGAGCGCGGCGACCTCGGCGATGCCATGACTGCCGCGGGCATCGACGGGATTTGCCTGGTCGCGCCGACCACGACACCCGCGCGGCTGCGGGACATCACCACCGCGGCGCGCGGCTTCGTCTACTATGTGTCCTTCAAGGGCACGACCGGTGACGGCCAGCTCGACACGGCGGCGTTGGCCGGGCCGCTGGCGCGCATCCGTGAATTGACCGGCCTGCCGGTCGCCGTCGGCTTCGGTATCAAGAACGCGGATATGGCCGTGGCCGTGGCGGCCCACGCCGATGCCGTGGTGATGGGCAGTGCGCTGGTGGCCGACCTGGCCGGGACCGATTCGCTCGCGACGGCGACCGCGGCGGCCGCGGCGTTTGTTGCGCCGGTGCGTGAGTCGTTGGACAATATGCGCTGAAACGTCATTCCCCAAAGGAAGAACGAATACCCATGAGTTGGTTCCACAAGTTAAGACCTTCGCGTATCCGCACCGAAGGCGGTAACAAGCGTAATGTGCCGGAAGGCCTGTGGACCAAGTGCACCGCGTGCACGGCCGTTCTTTACCGGCCGGAATTGGAAAGGAACCTACAGGTTTGTCCAAAATGCTGCCACCACATGCCGATTGCCGCGCGCGCCCGTATCGAGCAGTTCCTGGACCCCGGGGAACAGTTCGAGATCGCGGCCGAACTCGAGTCAGTGGACGTACTGCAGTTCAAGGACTCCAAGCGCTACAAGGACAGGCTCGGGGCCGCGCAGAAGAAAACCGGCGAGAAGGAAGCGCTGATCGCGGTCCGCGGGCAGTTAAAGGGCGCCGGGATTGTCGCCTGCGCGTTCGAGTTTGGATTCATGGGCGGTTCCATGGGCTCCGTCGTGGGTGAGAAATTTGTCCGCGCCGCGCAGGAAAGTCTGCGCACCCGCGTACCGCTGGTGTGTTTCTCCGCCAGTGGCGGTGCGCGCATGCAGGAGGGTCTGCTGTCGCTGATGCAGATGGCCAAGACCAGCGCGGTGCTGGCCAGGATGAGCGAGGAGGGTCTGCCGTTCATTTCCGTCCTGACCCACCCCACCACCGGCGGCGTGTCGGCCAGCCTCGGCATGCTGGGGGATATCAACATCGCGGAGCCGATGGCGCAGATCGGTTTCGCCGGTCCGCGCGTGATCGAGCAGACCGTGCGGGAAAAACTGCCGGAGGGCTTCCAGCGCAGTGAATTCCTGCTGCAAAAGGGCGCCATCGACATGATTCTCGACCGCCGCCGGTTGCGTGACGAGATCAGTGCGCTACTGGCCTTGCTGTGTGCCGATGCGCGGCCGCGCCGGGTCAGCGGCGACCTGGTACCGTGACCCATGGGTTCCGATACAACCGGAGCCCCCGGATGCGCCAGGGCGGCGTTGCGCTTGCCTGAAAGGGGGCCTGCCGTTCCTGCGCAAGCGCGCCTTGCATCTGACCGGTCAGCGACTCGCTGGTGGTGTCGGATTCCATGGGTCACGGTACAAGTGGAGAACTGATTCCTGAATACGCTTGATGAATGGCTGGATCTTCTCAGCCGGCGTCACCCCCAAAACATCGATCTGGGTTTGGAGCGCTGCGGCGCCGTCTACCGGCGGCTGGGCTCGCCGAGGCCGGCGCGCCGTGTCGTCACCGTGGCGGGCACCAACGGCAAGGGTTCCACGGTGGCTTACCTGGAGGCCATGAGCCTCGCCGCGGGTCAGCGCTGCGGCAGTTACACCTCCCCGCACCTGTTGCGTTTCAACGAACGCATTCGCCTGCAGGGCGAGCCGGTGCCGGATGAGCGCCTGCTGCAGGCCTTCGAGCGGGTGGAGGACGCCCGCCAGGGGGTATCGCTGACGTATTTCGAGTTTACGACACTGGCCGCCTTCGTTATTTTCGAGCAGGCTTCGCTGGATTTCGCCGTGCTGGAGGTTGGCTTGGGCGGGCGCCTCGACACGGTCAACCTGGTGGACGCGGATTGCGCGGTGATCACGGCCATCGGTCTCGATCATCAGCAATACCTCGGGCCCGATATCGACGCCATCGCCGCTGAGAAGGCCGGTGTCATGCGGCCGGCCGCGCCGGTTGTCTGCGGCGCGCGGCCGCCGGCGCCGATCCTGCGGCATGCCGCCGAAATCGGGGCGCCGCTCTATCGTTACGGGAGCGATTACCAGCTGCTGCCCGCCGGCGGCCGGGACGGCACCTGTTTCGAGTTCAGGATGGGGGCGGTATCGATGCCGGCGAGGACGGGTATGTCCGGCCAGCACCAGCTTGGGAACCTGGCTGCCGCACTGGCGGCCTTTTTGTTGCTCTTTCCCGAGGCGGCCGGCGCGGCCGATGCGTTATCCGCGGCGCTGGGCCGCTGTGCGCTGCCCGGCCGCCTGCAAACCGCGGGACGGTCCCCGGCGGTGCTGCTGGATGTCGGCCATAACCCGCTGGCCGCCGAGGCGGTGGCGGTGTACCTGGCGTCGCGTGACGCCGGCAGCACCGTCTGCGTGATCGCGATGTTGGCCGACAAGGCGGCGGAGGCGGTCGCCGCGGTCCTGGGCGGGGTGGTGGGGCACTGGCGCTGCGTTGACAGTCACGGTGAACGGGGGCAGCGGGCGGAGGTGCTGGCGCGGCGCATACGGGCAACCCTGCCGGGCGCCGATGTGCGCTGTGCCGGGTCGTTCGGCCACGCAATCGAGGCGGCCGTCGCCGCAGCGGGTGCGGATGGAACCGTGCTGGTTTTCGGCTCTTTCTCCATCGTGGCCGAGGCCAGCCGGTGGCTGCAGACCCGTGCCCCGCGGTAGCGTGCCGCGGGGTCGACGCCGCTCTTGCAGACGGCCCCGCTGCGCCGGCGTCGCGCAGGTGAGCACGATCGGCTTGATGCTGCTAAAATCACCGCACCAGCAAGCTCGGATATACCCATGGACAAGGCCCTGAAACAAAGACTGGTCGGTGCGACAGTGATCATCATTCTGGCGGTCATCGTCCTGCCGATGTTGCTCAGCGGGCGATCCGAGGCTCCCGAGCACGAGTCCAGCCAGATCAAGCTGCCGCCGCAACCGAAGGAACTCTCCTTCGACACCCGCCGTTTCCCGGTGGGGGAAGGCGAAGACCTGACGCTGCCCGCGGCAAAGGAAAGCGCCGTACAGGATGAGCCGCAGCAGCAGGAGGCTGCCCCGGCCAGGGAAGCGCCGCAGCCAGCGCCGGCGAAAGGCGTAACGGCGGAGCAGTCCGCACGGACGCCGGCCGATCTGCAGCCCCCGCAGGACACCGGGGAAGCGTCGGCGGATACGCCCCGCTACCTGGTGCAGGTGGCCAGTTTCAGCAGCGAGAAGAAAGCCAACGAACTCGCCGCGCGCTTGCAGGCGCAGAAACTGCCGGTCCTGATGGACGTCGTCGAACGCGACGCCGGCCGCTTCCACCGGGTGCGCGTCGGTCCGTTCGCCGACCGCTCGCGGGCCGAGGAACTGGTCGGACGCCTGGCGGACCAGTCGAAAGACCTGAGCCCGAGGGTGCTGGATTTGCATCCCGACGACGCGACGCCGGTTTCGAACCCCAGCGATCCGCTGGTGCGGTGGGTGGTGCAGGTTGGCAGCTTCGGCGAAGCGAAAAACGCCGACAGCCTGGTCAAGAAACTGCGGGCAGCGGGCTACACGGTATTCTCGCAGCGCGTCAGTTCCGCCGGCGGCAGCGTTTACCAGGTTCGTGTCGGTCCCCAAATCCGGCGCGAGGACGCGGTGGCGCTGGCCGCCCGGATCAAGGCCGAAGAAAAGATCAACGGCTTTGTCATGACGATGGAATGAAAAAGTAGCGGTCATGGGCTACGCGGATTACATCGTGCTGGGAGTCATAGCCGTATCCATCCTGGTCGGTGCCGTTCGCGGTTTTGTCAGCGAGGCATTTTCGCTCGCGGTATGGGTTTGCGCCTTTCTGCTGGCCTTCCAGTATTCCGGCGCCCTGGCCATGCAACTGGAGAGCCACGTCGAACTGCCGTCGGCGCGCACCGCGATCGCCTTCGCCGGAATCTTTATCGTGGTCCTGCTGGTGGGCGGCTTGCTGACCTACCTGGTCGGCCTGTTGATCACGAAAACCGGCCTGAGCGGCACCGATCGCCTGCTGGGCGCCGTATTCGGCGGCATCAGGGGCTTGTGCGTGGTCTTGGCCCTGTTGCTGCTGGCCGGGTTCACGCCCGTGCCGCAGGATGCATGGTGGCGCCAGTCCCGCGGCATCCAGAGCCTGATGCCGCTGGCGGACTGGTGCGCGCAGTTTCTGCCGGATTACCTGCAGGAGTATCTCGACCTCCACCCCGAGCCGTCCGGTCCGGAGCGGCCGGCGGAGAAAGCAGGTGAAGCCCCGCAACGGGCCGTGGCGATCCCGACCCGGAAAGCAGCCGGCGCATGATTTTTTCGAGAGGGACGATCTGAATGTGTGGAATCATCGGAATTGTCGGTCACGGGCCGGTCACACCCGCACTCTATGATGCATTGACCATCCTGCAGCACCGGGGACAGGACGCCGCCGGCATCGCCACCCTCGACGGTCACAAACTCCACCTGTACAAGGGCAACGGCCTGGTCAGGGACGTGTTTCCGCCCGAAGCGCTGGAGCGCATGCACGGCCGGGCCGGCATCGGCCATGTCAGGTATCCCACCGCCGGCAGCAACCACCTGGACGAGGCCCAGCCCTTTTACGTCAATTCGCCCTATGGCATCGCCCTCGGCCATAACGGCAACCTGATCAATACCGAATCGCTCAAGAAGGAGTTGTTCGACAGCGACCGCCGTCACCTGAACACGGAATCCGACTCGGAGGTGCTGCTGAACGTATTTGCACACGAATTGCATGCCCTCAACAGCAAGCGGCTTGAACCGGCCGACGTGTTCCGTGCCGTGGACAGGCTGCATGAACGCTGTGCCGGCGCTTATTCCGCCATCGCCATGATCGTCGGCAAGGGTGTGCTCGGTTTTCGCGACCCATACGGGATACGGCCGGCCGTGCTGGGCTATCGCGACACCGACCGGGGCCGCGAGTACGCCATCGCCTCCGAGAGCGTCGTGCTGGCTGCCCTCGAGTTCACGCTGATGCGCGACCTGAAACCGGGCGAGTCCGTTTTTATCACGCTGGACGGGCAATTGCACTGCCATGAGAGTCCGCTGGCGCAGCCCGCCTGTCCCTGTGTTTTCGAATACGTCTACCTGGCCCGCCCCGATTCGATGCTGGACGACATATCGGTTTACAAGGCGCGTCTGCGCATGGGGCAGGCGTTGGCGAGGAAGATACTGTCCGAGTGGCCCGATCACGACATCGACGTGGTCATCCCTGTTCCCGACACCAGCCGCACGTCCGCGCTGCCGCTGGCCTTCGACCTGAATGTAAAATACCGCGAGGGCTTCATCAAGAACCGCTATATCGGCAGGACCTTCATCATGCCGGGGCAGGAGGAACGCAAGCGCTCGGTACGGCAGAAGCTGAACGCCATCGACCTCGAATTCCGCAACAAGAACGTGCTCCTGGTCGACGACTCCATCGTGCGCGGCACCACGTCCACCCAGATCATCCAGATGGCGCGGGAGGCGGGTGCGCGCAAGGTGTATTTTGCCTCGGCCTCCCCGCCTGTGCGTTACCCGAACGTTTACGGTATCGACATGCCGGCGGTGAACGAGTTGATCGCCAACGGTCGCAATCGAAAGCAGATCGAGAAGGAGTTGGGCGCCGACTGGCTGATTTACCAGGATATCGAGGACCTGGTCGAGGCCTGCAGCGAGGGTAACGCCGGAATCACCCGCTTCGACACTTCCTGTTTTTCGGGCGAATACGTCACCGGTGTCGACTCCGCGTACCTGGAGCAGTTACAGGCCGACCGCTCGGACGAGGCCAAGCAACTGAAGCAGCAGAACTCGGCGGCGGGGCCCTTCGCTATCTAGCGGAATCCAGAACGACTTTTTTCATTTTTCCCTGTGGCAGTGAGGTCTGACAGGCCTTATCATTCAGCTTCCACCAGACACTCGGATATTGGGAACCTTCAATGAATCGCATCTACAACTTTTCGGCCGGTCCGGCGATGCTGCCGCTGCCCGTACTCGAAAAGGCGCGCAGCGAACTGCTCGACTACAACGGGCTGGGTATGTCAGTCATGGAAATCAGCCACCGCAGCAAGGCGTTCGACGAGGTCGCGGACCGCTCGGAGGCCAGTCTGAGACGTCTGTTGTCGATACCGGATGACTATGCGGTGCTGTTTCTCGCGGGCGGGGCGACGACCCAGTTTGCGCAGGTGCCGGTGAACCTCGCCGACCCGGACCGGCCGGGCGCCTATATCGTCCACGGAAGCTGGGGCAAGAAGGCGCTGGTGACCGCCGAGCGGATGGGCCTGGCGCGGCTGGCCGCGAGCAGCGAGGACAGCGGGTTCAGGGAAATTCCGGCGCAATCGTCGTGGAACATACCTGAAAACGCGGCCTACCTGCATTACACCAGCAACGAGACCATTTCCGGTCTGCAGTTCGCCGAGCCCCCGGTCACCAGCCTGCCGTTGGTCTCGGATATGTCCTCGGATATTCTTTCGCGCCCGATCGACGTCGAAAAACACGGTGTGATCTATGCCGGCGCACAGAAAAACATCGGTCAGGCCGGGATCACGGTGGTCATCGTCAGGAAGGACCTGATGCGTGACCTGCCATCCACCGTACCGGACCTGAGTTCTTGGAAAATCGAGGAAAAACAGGGCTCCCGGCTGAACACCCCGCCGACGTTCGCCTGGTACATCGCCGGCCTCGTGTTCGACTGGATCGAATCCCAGGGAGGCGTTGCAGGCCTGGCCCGGGTCAACCGGCAGAAGGCCGCGCTCTTGTATGATTTTATCGACAACAGCGATTTTTACATCAACGACATACCGGCCCGTTTCCGCTCGGTGATGAACGTTCCGTTCCTGATCCACGACGAGTCCCTGCACACGGATTTCGTGGCCAAGGCGGAGGCTGCGGGTCTGAGCGGGCTCAAGGGCCATCGTTCCGTGGGCGGCATGCGTGCCAGTATCTATAACGCCATGCCGCTCGAAGGCGTGCAGGCGCTGTTGGAGTTCATGTCGGATTTCGAACAGAGCAGCGGCTGATGACGCGGGCCGGGAAAGGCGGCGGCGGGCAGGGCGATGACGCCTTGCGCGACGTGAGAGCCCGAATCGACAAGCTGGACGAGCAGATACAACGGCTCATCTCGGAGCGCGCGCTACTGGCCGCGGCGGTACGGGAATCCAAGGGCGAGTTGGAAAACGCCGTGGATTATTACCGCCCGGAACGCGAAGCGGAGGTGCTCAGGGCCGTGCTCGCACGTAACGAAGGTCCGATCAGCGACACCGAGATGCTGCGGCTCTTCCGCGAGATCATGTCGGTGTGCCTGGCGCAGCAGGAACCGCTGAAGGTCGCCTACCTGGGTCCCGAAGGGACCTTCACGCAGCAGGCGGTCAACCAGCACTTCGGGCACTCGGTGCAGGCGCTCGGCCTGACCGGGATCGACGACGTTTTTGAGCAGGTCCAGTCCAGGGAAGCGGATTTCGGCGTCGTGCCGGTCGAAAACTCCAGCCAGGGCGTGGTCACGCATACCCTGGACCGGTTCGTGGACTCCGACCTGAAGATCTGCGGAGAGATCGAACTCCCGATTCACCATAACCTGCTGACGCAGGCCGCCGGCCTGGGGGCAATCGAGCGCGTGTATTCGCATCCGCAATCGTTGTCGCAGTGCAAGGGCTGGATCCGTCAGCACCTGCCGGAGGCGGAATGCATCGCCGTCAGCAGCAATGCCGAGGCCGCAAGGCGGGTCATCAACTCGAACGACGCGGCGGCCATCTCCAGCCGCTCGGCGGCGGAGATATACGGGCTGCCGGTCCTGTTTGCGCGCATCGAGGACCACCCCGACAACGCCACGCGGTTCCTTGTCATCGGCCGGCAGATGCTGTCGGCGACCGGTGACGACAAGACCACGCTGCTGTTCGCCGGGGAGGAGGGGCCCGGTGCGTTGCACGCCTTCCTGACCCCGCTGGCACAACACGGACTCAACCTGACCCGTATCGAGTCGCGCCCGTCGAGCGCCGGCAATTGGCAATACGTGTTTTTCGTCGACGTCGACGGCCATATCGAGACGGAGCCGCTGAAATCCGCGCTGCACGAACTGCAGCAGCAAACCAGCCTGACACGGGTGCTGGGCTCCTATCCGAGGGCGGTGGCCTACAACCTGCTCAACGGTTCCTGACCGGGCGGCGCAGCGTATGCCGGACACGAGGCCTGGTCGGATTATGCACGCGCGGCGGTCGAGCTCCGCTATGGGGCGGGCGTGATCCTCGCCTCGGCAGCCGCGGATGCCGGTCTGCATGGCGTGCTGACGCCGCCGGGCGACAAGTCCATCAGTCACAGGGCGTTGATCTTTGCGAGCCTGGCGCACGGCCGTTCCAGCATCGGCGGCCTGCTCGGGAGCGAGGACACGCTGGCGACCCTGGAGGCGTGCAGGCAGCTGGGCGCACGGATCGAAACCAGGGCCGGCAGAACGCTTGTCGACGGCGCGGCCGGGCGCCTGAGACGGCCTCCTGGCGGCGTACTGGACCTGGGTAATTCCGGCACCGCGATGCGGCTGCTGGCCGGCGTCCTGAGCGCCCAGCCCTTCGAGTGCACGCTGACGGGCGACGCTTCGCTGAACCGCCGGCCGATGCGCCGCATCGTCGAACCGTTGACGCGCATGGGCGCCGAGATCAGCACCGGCGACAATGGCACGGCGCCGCTGCGCATCGGGCAAAGCAGGGGATTGCGCGGGATCGACTACACTTCCCCGGTTGCCAGCGCGCAGGTCAAGTCCTGCGTATTGTTGGCGGGGCTGTATGCCAGCGGCCGCACCTGCGTGCGTGAGCCACGTCTGAGCCGTGATCACACCGAGCGCATGTTGCCGTTGTTCGGCGTCGAACTGCCGGCTCCGACCTGTGTCAGCGGCGGTTCGCGTTTGCGGGCCGTCGAATTCGATGTACCCGGTGATATTTCCTCGGCGGTATTTGCGCTGGCCGGAGCGGCCCTGGTTCCGGGATCGGCGGTGGTTCTGCGTAATGTCGGTTTGAACCCGACGCGTGTCGGGTTTCTGAGCTGTCTCAAGGAAATGGGTGCGGTGTTGAAGGTCTCGGGGCTGCGTAACCGCGATACGGAGCCGGCCGGTGACATCGAACTGGTCTACAACGGAAGGCTCAGGGGCATCGATGTGCCGCGCGAGCGGGTCCCCGACATGATCGACGAACTGCCGTTGCTGATGGCCTTGGCGGCGACGGCAACGGGGCTGACGCGAATACGCGGGGCGGCTGAGCTTCGGGTCAAGGAAAGCGACCGGCTGGCGGTCATGGCCGCGGGCTTGCGCGCACTGGGTGTACAATTGGAAGAGTACGAGGACGGTATGGATATTCACGGCGGTTCAATCGCCGGCGGCCGGGTCGACAGCGCCGGCGATCATCGCTGCGCAATGTCCTTCGCGTTGCTGGGCCTGGTGGCGGCCTCGCCGGTTGAAGTCAGCGGGGCGGAATACATCGCCACCTCGTACCCGGGTTTCGTGAACGATATGAACCAGCTTGGGGCTCGCATGCAGACAGGAGGAAGGCCGTGAGTGCGGCTGCCGGCGCGGGAGAGGCCGCGGCGGAGGGGCAGTCCGCCGTTCCGGTCGTTACGATCGACGGTCCGGGCGGGTCGGGCAAGGGGACGCTCGCGTTGCAGCTTGCAAAACACCTCGGCTGGCACTTTCTCGACAGCGGCAGCCTCTACCGCCTGACCGCGCTGGCGGTTACGAAGAAACGGGTGGCGGCGGACGACGAGGCGGCGGTTGGCCGCGTCGCCGCCGCGCTGGATATCCGCTTCGAAGTGGGTGCCTCGGAGGTCAGGGCGATTCTGGAGGGTGAAGACGTCAGCCGGGAGTTACGACTGGAAAACATCGGTGTCCTGGCGTCCAGGGTGGCGGCTCTGCCCGCGGTCAGGGCGGCGCTGGTGGTTCGCCAGCGACAGTTTCGCCGGCCGCCCGGCCTGGTGGCGGACGGCCGCGACATGGGGACCGTGATTTTTCCGGATGCCCGCTTGAAGGTTTATTTGACGGCGAGCGCCGAGGTTCGGGCCCAACGGCGATATAAGCAGTTGAAAGAAAAAGGAGAAAATGTTAATCTCTCGCGCCTTTTCAAGGAGATCAAAGCCCGCGACGAGCGTGACCAGACACGCGCCATAGCGCCGCTGAAACCGGCCGACGATGCAGTGATCATAGATTCTACGGATATGAACATTGACGAGGTCTTCGGAAAAGTCTGTAGATTGCTTTGAGTTTATACTTTAGTTCGCTGATATTGATGTGTTTTATGGGTGTCATCCGTTTCGGGTGGCGATTGTTTTTTTAACCGGCACAAAAACGTGCCATGCAACTGGTGGGTCATGTGCGCAACGCACGGGACCTGTGGAATTTAACTAATGACTGAAAGTTTCGCTGAATTATTTGAACAGAGCCTCGCTTCGCAGAGTTTGAAGCCGGGTACTATCATTACCGGTACGGTAGTTGAAATCAGGGACGACGTGGTTGTCGTCAATGCCGGCCTCAAATCCGAGGGTATCGTGCCCATCGGCCAGTTCCGTAATCTTGACGGAGAACTGGAAGTGGAAGTGGGGGACAGTGTTGAAGTTTCGCTGGACGCCGTCGAGGACGGTTATGGCGAGACGCGCCTGTCGCGGGAAAAAGCCAAACGCGCGATGATCTGGGACAAACTGGAGAACGCGTTCGAAAACGAAGAAACCGTGCACGGCAGGATCAGCGGCAAGGTCAAGGGCGGCTTCACGGTCGATATCAAGGATATCCGTGCATTCCTGCCGGGTTCCCTGGTCGATGTGCGCCCGGTCCGGGATCCGACCTACCTGGAGGACAAGGACCTCGAATTCAAAATCATCAAGCTGGACCGCAAGCGCAACAACGTGGTCGTCTCGAGACGTGCCGTCGTCGAACTTGAGTTCAGCGCCGAACGCGAGCAGTTGCTCGAAAACCTCGAAGAGGGCCTGATCGTCAAGGGCGTGGTCAAGAACCTGACCGATTACGGCGCGTTCCTCGACCTCGGCGGTATCGACGGCCTCCTGCATATTACCGACATGGCCTGGAAGCGCGTGCGCCATCCCAGCGAGATCGTCAATGTCGGCGACGAGATGGAAGTGCGGGTGCTGCGATTCGACCGTGAGCGCAATCGCGTGTCCCTCGGTCTGAAGCAGTTGGGGGACGACCCGTGGAACGACCTTTCGCGCCGTTACCCGATCGGTACCCGTCTGTTCGGCACGGTTTCGAATATCACGGACTACGGCTGCTTTGTCGAGATCGAGGACGGTGTCGAGGGCCTGGTGCACGTCTCGGAGATGGACTGGACCAACAAGAACGTCAACCCCTCCAAGGTCGTACAGACGGGTGACGAGGTCGAGGTCATGGTGCTTGAAATCGACGAGGAGCGCCGTCGTATCTCACTCGGCATGAAGCAGTGCAAATCGAACCCCTGGGACACGTTTGCCGCCACGCACAACAAGGGCGACCGCGTTACCGGCGCGATCAAGTCCATTACCGACTTCGGCATCTTCATCGGTCTCGAGGGCGGTATCGACGGTCTGGTGCATCTGTCGGATATCTCATGGCTGACGCCGGGCGAGGAATCGGTGCGGAATTTCCGTAAGGGCGAAGAGGTGGAGGCCGTGGTCTTGGCCGTCGATCCCGAACGTGAGAGAATTTCGCTCGGCCTCAAACAACTGGACCAGGACCCGTTTGCCACCTTCATGGCGGAGCATCCGCGCGGCAGCCAGGTCAAGGGAACGGTCAAGGAAGTGGACGCGCGCGGCGCGGTCATCGAACTGGCCGACGGTGTGGAAGGTTATCTGCGTGCATCTGACATCAAGAAGGAGCGGGTGGAAGATGCAAGCAGGGAGTTGTCGGTCGGTGACGAGGTCGAATGCAAGTTTGTCTCGTTGGACCGCAAGAACCGCAGCCTGGCTCTGTCGATCCGCGCCCTGGAAGACGATGAGCTGGCCGAGGCGCTGGAAGAGTACCACCAGAAGAATGTTTCAACCGGTACGACTTCGCTTGGCGAATTGCTCAAGGAGCAACTCGATCAGGACAGCTGATGTCAAGACCTGGGACGGGCGGTGGCTGCGACACCGCCCGTCGCACTGGTTGCAAATCACAGACAACAGGAGTGACAAATAAAAATGACCAAATCAGAATTGATTGATCGCCTGGCGGATATACAGCAGCACTTGGCCCACGTCGATGTAGAACTGGGCGTCAAATCCATGTTGGAGCAGATGAGCAGCTCGCTGTCGAACGGTGAACGTATCGAGATCCGCGGATTTGGCAGTTTCTCGCTGCACTATCGCTCACCCCGGATGGGCCGCAACCCCAAGACGGGCGAGGCGGTTGCGCTTCCGGGCAAGCACGTGCCGCATTTCAAGCCGGGCAAATCCCTGCGCGAGCGGGTGAATAACCTGGACTGAAACGGTCAGGGGGGCGGCATGATTTCGTCCGGCAGGACATCGCGCCGGCAAGTGAGCCGCCGGGACGCAGTTCATGGCTCCGATACTTGATCCGTACAGTCTTACCCGATGAAAAAAACCGCATTCATCCTGGTCGCCCTGGCCGTCATCGTGATGGGCCTCCTGGTCGGCACCCTCAACGCCGGCAAAGTCTACCTGGATTTACTCTGGTACCAGCTCGAGTTACCGCTCGGCCTTGCGATACTGCTGGGTTTTGCGGCGGGCGTGGTCACCGCGCTGCTGCTGTTCTACCTGGCCCGGGTGCTGCCGCTGACACTGCAGCTGCGCAAGGCCAGGGCCGCACTGAAACAACAGGATACCCCCAGACCGCCGCCAACTGATGACTGAGCTGCTGTTGATCGCCCTGATCCCCCTTGCCGCGTGGGGCGGTTGGGCGCTGGCCGGGGGGCTGATCAACCGCAGCGCGCGGGCGCGCAACCGCAGTCTCAGCCACCGCTACTTCCAGGGCCTGAACTACCTCCTGGACGAGCAGCCCGACAAGGCCATTGCCGTGTTTGTCGAAATGGCCGAAGTCAATGCCGACACGGTCGAAACCCACCTTGCGCTGGGCAACCTGTTCAGACGCCGCGGCGAGGTCGAACGCGCGATACGCATCCACCAGAACATCATGTCCAAGCCGGCACTGAACGAACGGCAAAAGACCCGGGCGCTGCTCGAACTGGGCGAAGACTACATGCGGGCGGGCCTGTTCGACCGGGCCGAGAGTCTTTTCAGCGAACTGGTCGAGAGAAACGCGCATGTCGCGGCGGCGTCGCGCCGTCTGCTGGACATATACCAGCAGGAAAAGGACTGGCCAAAGGCGCTCGAGCAGGCGCAGAGGCTCGGAAACACGAGCGATGAGAAGATGGGCCCGGTCATGGCCCATTTTTGTTGCGAGATGGCGGAGCTGGACCTGGCCGCCGGCAAGCTGGGCGGCGCCAGGAAGCAATTGCGCCAGGCGCGGCGTTACGACCCGGAGAGCGAGCGGGCGCGGCTGATACTGGCGCGTATCGAGGCGCAGCAGGGCATGCACTCGGAGGCGCTCAAGGTTTACGAGGAAATCGCCGCGATGAACGTCGAGTACATCCCGGATTTTCTGCCCGAGTATCTCGACTGCGGGGAACATGCCGGTGAGTCCGGCCGGGTCATCGCCAGCATGGAGCGCTGGTCCGGTCAATACGACGGAATCTCCCTGCTGCTGGCGCAAACCGATGTCATTCGCGCGCGGCACGGCCTCGAGGCGGCCGTCACTTACCTGGCCGAGGCGCTGACCCAGCGACCGTCCGTCAAGGGCCTCGACCGCCTGATCGAACTGAAGCTCGAAGCCGGCACGCAAACGCAGAACGGTGACGCCATACTGCGCGCGGTCGCGGAGAAACTGCTGGCGCGGCAGCCGGTCTACCGCTGCAGCCACTGCGGCTATGCAGGCAACAGTCATTACTGGCAATGCCCGAGCTGCAAGAACTGGAGCACGACGCGCTGCATCCGCGGTGTGCTGGGTGAATAGTGTATGAACTTCAGCGCCGGCAATCACCTGACGTTCGCCGGTTGGGCGCTGTTGCTCGTTCTTGCCGCGGTCCTGAGTTTCCTCGCCTCCGCCCTCGCGATGCGCCTGGCGCGCCGTGGCGGCGTGCTGGCGCAACCCGGGGCGCGGCAAAGCCACAGCATCGCGACCCCCACGGGGGGCGGCCTGGGCTTGGTCTTCAGCCTCATCGTAACGTCCCTGCTGGCAGGGCGCCTGCCGGGCTTGCCCGACTTCTGGCAATGGCACGTGTTGCCGGGCGTGGTCGTCCTGTCCGCCGTCGGCTGGGTCGACGACCGGCGCCATGTTGCCATGGTGCTGCGTTTGGCGGTTCAGTTGGCGGTCAGCTTGTGGTTGCTACACTCCGTGTGCGTTTGGGGGCCGGCGGCCAGCTTGGGACGATGCAGCTTAATGATCCTGGCGGCCGTCTGGCTGATGAACCTGTACAACTTCATGGACGGGAGCGATGGCATGGCGGGTTTTCAGGGTGTCTTTGCGGGACTCGTAATGGCCGGGCTGTTCGCTCACGCCGGACAGGCGGACATGACCGTTGCGGCGGCGCTGCTGGCGGCCGTCTGCGCCGGTTTTTTGCCGCTGAATGTTCCCCGGGCGAAGGTATTCATGGGTGACGCCGCCAGCGTCCCGCTGGGTTTCGTCATAGCCGCCCTGGCCCTGTACGGTCTGCATACGGGCGCCTTCGGTCCGGCCGTGCCGATACTGGTGATGGCCGTGTTCGTGGTCGACGCCAGCCTGACGCTGGTGGCTAGGGTAATACGCGGTGAGCGGTGGTATACTGCGCACAATCAACATGTTTACCAGCGGCTGATCGGCCAGGGATGGTCGCACAGTCAGGTGTTGATGGCCTACCAGGCCATTAACGTGGGTTTGGTACTGCCAGCCACCGTGCTGGCAGTGACGTATCCGCAGCATGCTGCGGAAATAGCAGGACTGGTCATAATTGCGCTCGGCGGTTGCTGGTACCTGATAAACCGGAGGCTTGGAATGCCTGCACAAGAGCAACTAAAATGAAGCGGATTATCAAACTTTTACAGCATCCCCGGGCAGCCGTCGTTATTCATGATCTGATCATGGTCGTCGCAGCTTGGCTGACCGCGGGGTGGTTCATCGAGCGCACCTCGGGCCTGCCGCTGAACGAAAGCACGATGACGGCCACGTTGGGTCTTTTCATCGTCATCGCACTGCAGGGGGGCGTGCTTTGGGCCACCGGCCTTTACAAGGGCCTGTGGCGCTTCGCCAGCTTCCAGGACTTGTGGAACATCGCCCGCGCGACCGCAACGGGACTGGTGCTGATCGTCGCCGCGGCGGCGCTGGTGCAGGGTTCGGCGATCAGCCACTGGATTCCCGCCATCCTGATCTACCCGATTTTACTGTTCGTGATGCTGGGTCTGCCGCGGATGTGCTTCCGTTTCTGGAAGGACTCGCGGTTTCCGGTCAACGCTTCCGAGAGGGGCCGCAAGCGGGTCATCATTCTCGGTGCGGGCCGTTCCGGCGCGTTGCTGGAGCGCGAATTGCGGCACCGCGGCAATTTCGCCGTGGTCGGCTTCCTCGACGATGACGAGAAACTGCGCGGCGCCCAGGTACACGGAGTGCCGGTGCTGGGGCCGATCGACCGCCTGTCGCAACTGGGCGCGGCCTACCAGGCCGACCTCGTCATCATCGCGATGCCGTCGGCCAGCAACCAGGAAATGCAGCGTGTCGTTGAAATCTGCGAGCGCAGCGAGATCAAGTTCCGAACCCTGCCGACCTTGCAGGACCTCGGTTCAAAGGCCACCCGCATAGATGATCTCAAGCGCGTCGTCATCGACGACCTGCTGGGCCGCGACCCGGTGTCGCTGGAGTGGGAATCCATCCGCGCGGGCCTGGTCGGGAAACGCGTCATGATTACCGGCGGCGGCGGCTCCATCGGCTCAGAACTGTGCCGGCAGATCGCACGTCTGAACCCGGTCGAACTGATTGTCATCGACCACAGCGAGTACGCGCTGTACCGGATCGACCACGAGTTGCGCAACGATTTTCACGACCTCGTGTTCTGCTCCGTGCTGGGCGACATCTGTGACCCGGCGACGGTGGAAAAAGTCATCGGCGAGTACAAGCCGGACATGATTTTCCACGCGGCCGCCTATAAGCACCTGCCGATCCTGCAGACGCAGATCCGCGAGGCTTACCGCAACAATGTCCTCGGCACCATGCGCATGGCGGAAGCCGCGGAGCGGAACGGCGTGGGCACTTTCATACTGATTTCCACCGACAAGGCCGTCAACCCGGCCAACATCATGGGTGCGACCAAGCGTGTCGCCGAGATGTATTGCCAGAACATGAACGCCCGTTCGAACACGCGTTTCATCACCGTACGGTTCGGCAATGTGTTGAACTCCAACGGCAGTGTCGTGCCGTTGTTCCAGGAGCAAATCGCCAAGGGCGGGCCGGTCACGGTCACACACCCGGAGATTTCGCGTTATTTCATGACCATATCCGAGGCCAGCCAGCTCATCATGCAGGCCGCGGTCCTGGGCAGCGGCGGTGAAATCTACGTGCTGGACATGGGCGACCCGGTCAATATCACCTACCTGGCGGAACACCTGATCCGTCTTGCCGGCAAGGTGCCGGGCCGCGACATCCAGATCATCTACACCGGTTTGCGGCCGGGCGAAAAGCTGTTCGAGGAATTGTTCCACGAACTCGAGCCCTACGAGCAGACATCGCACGAAAAGATATTTCTCGCTCACCCGCGTGAATCCAACTGGGACGAGTTGCGCACGCTGCTGAGAGATTCGGAGCTGGCGGTGAGGCGCTACGACACGAACCGTTTGCAGCAGATCCTGCTGCGGTTGGTCCCGGAGATGACCAAGTCAGGCTTCAACGTCGAGCCCGCCAAGGTTATACCCATTGAGCGCCACAGTTAGCGGCCAGGCCCCCCCGGGGGTTTCGGCTTAGAACGCAGTCAAGCAGTCCATGCCAGGAAAACCACTTCCACCGATCAGAAAAGCCGTCTTTCCTGCGGCGGGGCTGGGAACGCGTTTCCTGCCCGCGACCAAGTCCATACCCAAGGAAATGCTGCCGGTGGTCGACAAGCCGTTGATACACTACGCGGTGGAAGAAGCGCTGGCTGCCGGCATCGACACGCTGATTTTCATCATCAACCGCCAGAAGGATGCGATCAGGGAATACTTCGATCGTGACGAGGCGCTGCAATCCCATCTCAAGACCACCGGCAAACACGAACTCTACGACCGCATCATCGACATCATTCCCGCGCACGTTTCCACCGCGTACGTGATCCAGGACGAACCGCTGGGCCTGGGGCACGCCGTCTGGTGCGCGCACGAGGCGGTTGGCGATGAGCCCTTTGCTGTGTTGCTCGCGGACGACCTGATCCAGTCGGCCGGTCCCGGGTGCCTGCGGCAGATGGTCGACGAATACCAGGCGACGGGCTTTTGCAGCATCGGCGTCGAGCAAATCCCCCGCAGCCAGACCGGCAGTTACGGAATCGTGTCTGTGGAGCCCCATGCGGACGGCCGCCGGCATATCCGCGCCATCGTCGAGAAGCCCGCCCCCGAGGACGCCCCGTCGGACCTCGGTGTGGTCGGGCGTTATGTTCTGCCCGCTAAGATCTTTCCCGTGCTGGAGTCGCTTCGGGCCGGGGTGGGCGGCGAGATCCAGCTGACCGACGCCATCGCCGCCCTGCTGGAGACCGAGCCGCTGCTGGCGCATGCCTTCGACGGGGTGCGTTTCGACTGCGGCAGCCGTCACGGGTTTATCCGGGCCACGCTGGCCTACGCCCTGCGCGACGCCCGTTTGCGGGACACGCTGCTGGAATACATCGGGGGACTGGAACCGTGATCGTGCGTCCGCAGCCGGATTGGCCGGCTGGGCGGGTCGAACGCTTCAGGCACGAGTCGACGGTGCTCAGGGACAATCCCTGGTCGGATCCGTCCGCACGCGAGCTTTGCGTTTACCTGCCGGCCGCTTACGATGAGTCGGCCCCGCCGTATGTCGCCCTCTGGTGTTTCGCCGCGTTCACCAACGCCGGACCCGGTCAGCTCAACTGGCGCAGCCAGGGCGAAAACCTGCCGCAGCGTCTGGACCGGTTGATTGCCAGCGGGAAGCTGCCGCCGGTGGTCGTGCCGATGCCGGACTGTTACACGTCGCTCGGCGGCAACCAGTACATCAATTCCGCCGGCGTGGGGCGCTACGCCGACTACGTCGTGGAGGAACTCGTGCCGTTCCTGTCGCAACGGGTCAACGTGATCGACGGACGCCGCGGCCGCGGCGTGTTCGGTAAGTCCTCCGGCGGCTATGGCGCGCTGTTCCACGCGATGCACTATCCCGATGTATGGGGCGCGGTGGCCGACCACGCCGGCGACGTCGGTTTCGAGTGGGTCTATAAGCCGGAGTTCCCGCGCAGCGCACAGGTGCTGGCCGCGTTTGCAGGCGATCCTTATCGATTCCTGCAGGATTTCTGGGAAAAGAAACGCCTCGCATCGCCCGATTACGCCACGATAATGACACTGGCCATGGCCGCCAGCTATGATCCCGGCGACGGGCCCGACGAACTCATCCGACTGCCGTTCGACCCCGATACGCTGGAAATCGTGCCGGAGCGCTGGGAGCGGTGGCTGCAACACGATCCGCTGCGGCTGTTGGAACGGCATTCCGAGGCGCTCGCGAGGCTGGAGATGCTGTACATCGACGCCGGCAACCGGGACCAGTACAACATCCAGTTCGGAACGCGTGCATTTTGCCGCCGGCTTGATAAACTGGGAATCGAACACCATTTCGAAGAATTCGACGGTACACATTCGGGTATTGACTGGCGGCTGGATGTTTCGTTGCCGATGATTGCCGCGGCGTTGCTCGACGACCGGTGAACCAACCTCATTGCCAGCGCAAACCGCATAACGGGATTGATTGATGATCGAAATTACCCAAAGCGCCCGGGATTACTTTGCCCGGTTGATTGCCCAGCAGGAAATGGAGGACCTGGGCCTGCACCTGGCCGTGCTCAATCCGGGCACCCCGAGTGCGTCCTGTGACCTGCAGTTTCACGCGCCCGGACAGCAGGCGGAAGACCAGGAACAGCAGCAGGTATTCGATTACGAGCAATTCAAATTGTTTGTCCCGCTGAGCTCGGAAGCGTGGCTGAAAGATGCCAGAATCGATTACGAGCAGTCTGAAACGGGCGGCCAGTTGACGATCAAGGCGCCCGGTATCAAGGGCACCGAACCCGGTGACGACGCGCCGCTGTCGGACAAGGTGCGGTGGCTGCTGGACGCGGAGATCAACCCTGGGCTGGCGGCGCACGGAGGCCGCGTGACGCTGGAGGAGATTACCGAGGAGAACGCCGTCGTACTGCGCTTTGGCGGCGGTTGTCACGGCTGCGGCATGGTCAACGTCACGCTGCAGGACGGTATCGAGAAAACCCTCAGGGAATACTATCCGGAAATCTCGGCGGTGATCGACGCCACCGACCACGCCAGCGGCAGCAACCCCTACTACAGTTAGTATTTTCGACAGTCGCGTCATACCGGGGCCGCGAATGGCGGGACCCGGGCCCTCCGTGGTCATTTATTGCAGATGCGCTCTGCGGGGCACGGCAGGTTGCCGTTTACGCGGGGATGACGCTGCTTCGTCGACCGTTCCGCGGGAGCGGGAATCTCGTGACGCGGGTTACAGGTGCGGAACTTCCGTCAGACCCTTCTGGCTGGCGTACCAGGCCGCGATATCCGCGATATCCTCTTCCTTGACCTGGCCGGCCATGGGGGCCATGACCGGATTCTGGCGGGTACCGTCACGGTAGTCGCGCAAAGCCTGCTCGATGTAGTCCGCGCGCTGTCCGGCCAGCTTGGGGTAAATCGGTTGCGTGCTCTGGCCGGTCGGGCCGTGACAGGCGTGGCACATGGCCGATTTTTCCTTACCCGCGGCCGCGTTGCCCGCCGCCAGGGCCAGGGTCGGCGCCGCGGCGGTCAGGGCGGCAATAAGCGTTATCTGGATTCTTTTCATGTCATTCACCACCTGCCTGTCCGGGCGTCAGCGACGCCAGGTAGGCCGCGATATCTTCGATGTCCTGGTCTGACAGGGCCTGTGCTTGCGGGTTCATGGTCTGGTGCTTGCGCGCACCGGATTTGTATGCCTTGAGCGCGCTCACCAGGTACGGTTCGTTTTGCCCGGCGATACGGGGCACGCTGTAGGTCGGATAGACGGTCTTGTAATTGGGTATGCCGTGGCAACCGGTGCAGGTATTGGACTTGATCTTGCCGGCAGCAGGGTCACCGGCCGCGAACGCACTGGCGCAGGCCAGGCACAGCAGCAATGACAGTACGGTTTTTGAGATTCGCATAATCGGGTCGCAGGTCACGTTGGAAAACAATAGCGGGCGATTATAACCGTATTTTGTAGCTGACTGAAACCATGCTTTGGCGGGGTGTCATTCCCGCGAAAGAACGTCGTCCCCGCGAAAGCGGGGACTTGCCAAACATGGCGGGAGGGCAGGGAGACCCCGGGTCCCGCCATTCGCAGCCCCGGGATGGCGAGCGGTCAGCAGAAATCCCGCGACCGGGTTTGCAGGCCCTTGCTCAAGTCTCCGAAATCATGCAGTTGCCGGGCGATCAGGTGGTAGACCTCGCCGTCGCTCTCCATGACCCCGTCCACGGCGAGCAGCGTTGCCGTGAGGATGACACCCCGCCGCCGTTCCCACAGACGTTGCCAGACCACCACGTTGACGTGCCCGGTTTCGTCCTCGAGGGTCAGGAAAATGGTGCCGTTGGCGGTCATGGGCCGCTGCCGCATCGTGACCAGGCCGCAGGCGCGCGCGGCGCTGCCGTGCTTCAGTTGCAGCAGTTGTTGCGCGGTTTTGACCCGCCGCTGCCGCAACAGGCCGCGCAAAAGGGCAACGGGGTGACGGCCCAGTGTCAACCCGGTGGCCGCGTAATCCGCCCTGAGGTCGTCGGCTTCCGAGGCAGGGCGGATGACGGCCGCATCGTCTTTGCGCGCAATGCCGCGGAGCAGGTCCGGCGGTTGCTTTTCGACCGCCGCCACCTGCCAGCGGGCCCGGTGGCGGTGACCGGACACACCCCTGAGCGCGGCGGCTTCCGCCAGCACCGCGAGTTCACGGCGGTTCAGTCGTGCACGGTTACCGAGGTCCTGTATGCCGCTGAACGCCCGCTGTCCGCGCGCCGCGCCGATGCGCCCGGCCGCTTCGCGCCCCAGGCCCTTTACCAGCCGCAGGCCAAGCCGCAGTTGCGGCTGGCCGGCGGGGTCGCGTTCCAGCGTGCAGTCCCAATGGCTGTAGCGGATGTCCGCCGGCAGCACCGTTACCCCGTGGCGGCGGGCGTCCTGCACCAGTTGGGCGGGCTGGTAAAAGCCCATCGGCTGCGAGTTGAGCAGGGCGCAGGTGAAGGCGGCGGGATGGTGGCGTTTCAGCCACGCGGAAACATAGACCAGCAAGGCGAAGCTGGCGGCGTGCGACTCCGGGAAGCCGTACTCCCCGAAGCCCTTGATCTGCTCGAAAATCTGTTCGGCGAATTCTGCCCGGTAACCGCGCTCCAACATGCCGTCGACCAGGCGCCGGTGCATGTGTTGCATGCCGCCGCGCCGTGCCCAGGCGGCCATCGAGCGGCGCAGCATGTCGGCTTCGGAACCGCTGAAGCCGGCTGCCACCATGGCGACCTGCATGACCTGCTCCTGGAAAATGGGTACACCCAGGGTCCTCTGCAACACCTTGCGCAGGGCGTCCGACGGGTAGTCGACCGGTTCCAGGCCGCGCCGGCGCTGCAGGTAAGGGTGCACCATGTTTCCCTGTATCGGGCCGGGCCTGACGATGGCGACCTCGATCACGAGGTCGTAAAAGCGCTCGGGCTTGAGCCGCGGCAGCATGGCCATCTGCGCCCGCGATTCGATCTGGAACACGCCGATGGTGTCGGCCCGCTGGATCATGCGGTAGGTTGCAGGGTCCTCCGCGGGTATGTCGGCAAGTCCCAGGTCGCTGCCGTGAAAAGCGTTCAGCAGGTCGAGACAGCGGTGGATGGCGCTCAGCATGCCCAGCGCCAGGCAGTCGACCTTGAGCAGACCCAGTGTTTCCAGGTCGTCCTTGTCCCACTGGATAACGGTCCGTCCCGCCATTGCGGCGTTCTCCACCGGTACCAGTTCGGCCAGGCTGTTTTCCGAGATCACGAAACCGCCCACGTGCTGGGACAGGTGGCGCGGGAAACCGACCAGCTCCTGTACCAGGTGCAGCAATTGCCTGACTTTCAGGTTGTCGGCGGCAAAGCCCTGTTCTGCCAGTCGTTGCGCGAAGCGGTCCGGTGTATCCCACCACGACATGTTGCGGGCCAGCCCCTCGACCTGTTCCGGGCTGAAGCCGAGCGCCCTGCCGACATCGCGGATGGCGCTGCGCGGCCGGTAGCTGATGACCGTCGCCGCCAGCGCGGCCCGCTCACGGCCGTATTTGCGGTAGATGTACTGGATGACCTCCTCGCGCCGCTCGTGTTCGAAATCGACATCGATATCCGGCGGTTCGTCGCGTTCGCGTGAAATGAAACGCTCGAACAGCATGCTCATCCGCGCCGGGTCGACCTCGGTGATGCCCAGGCAGTAGCAGACGGCCGAGTTGGCGGCGGAGCCGCGTCCCTGGCAGAGAATGCCGCGGCTGCGGGCAAAATGGACGATGTCGTGTACGGTCAGGAAATAGGGTTCGTACTTCAGCTCGGCGATCAACTCCAGTTCGCGGTCGATCTGTCGCCGCAGACCCGCGTCGATACCAGCCGGCCAGCGCTGCCGGACACCGGCCTCGGTCAGGGTTCGCAGATGTGCGCTGCTGCTGACCCCGGGCGGCACGACCTCGCGCGGGTAGCGGTAACGCAGCTGGTCCAGCCGGAAATCGCAGCGCCCGGCGATGCGCACGGTCTCGTCCAGCAGTTCCCGGCGGTAAAGCGCGGCCAGGCGGCGGCGGCCGCGCAAATGTCTTTCGCCGCAGGGCAGGGCGCGGTAGCCCAGTTCACCGAGGGTGCAGCCGTGACGGATGGCTGCCAGCACATCGTGCAGCATGCGCCGCGGGCGTATATGCATCTGCACGTCGCCGCAGGCGGTCAGCGGCAGGCCGGCCGCTTCCGCCAGGTCGACCATGCGCGCCATGCGCCGCTGGTCGTCGGGTCCGAGACTGAGGTTGACGGCCAGCCAGCAGCGTTGCGGAAAATGGGCGGCCAGCCAGTGGGCGGTCAGCAGGTCGTCCGCCGGCGAAGCGGTCCCGGCGACCGGCAGCCACAACGCCAGGCAGTGGTCGAGATGCTTCTCAAAGGCGCTGTCGGGAAGAAAGTAACTGCCCTTGGACGCATTGCGCCGGCCCCGCGTGATCAGATTGCACAATTGCGCATAACCGGGTTTGTCGGCGGCCAGCAGCACGAGCTTCGAGCCTTTTTCCAGGCGAAACGCGCTGCCGGTGACAAGGTCGATGGCCTGGCCGTTCTGCCGGCAGCGGCGTGCTTCCTCGAAGGCGCGCACGATGCCGGCCAGCGAGCACTCGTCGGTCAGGGCGATGGCCGTGTAGCCCAGTTCGGCGGCGCGTGCGACCAGTTCCTGCGGGTGCGAGGCGCCGCCGAGAAAGGTGAAATTGCTGGTGCAGACCAGTTCCGCGTAACGGGGAGGTTCAGGGGCAGAGTGCATACTGTATATATATACAGTAAACAGATCAAAAACAAGAAAAATCAGAACCGCTTCGTCGAAATACCGGAGCCGTCCGTACAATCGGGAACAAGCGGGGGTAGAATTGCGGGGGAGTCCGCTACAGGCAGTCGGAAAATATGCAAAGCACCCGACGGGGTTTTATACTCGTTTTCAGTTTCATTCTCGGTGTTTCCCCGGTCATGGCCCAGCCCTTCGAACTGGTGACATTCGGCACCCCGGACGGCGGCACGGTAGAGGCCGCCTGGTTTGCCGCGGGCAAGAGCAAAGCGGTGGTATTTGCCCACGGCGCCATCTACGACAAGGAAAGCTGGTACTTCCTGGCGCAGGCCTTGCAGCAACGGGGCGTTTCGGCGCTGAGTATCGATTTCAGGGGGTACGGCCACAGCAAGGCGGGCAGCAGCCCGAGGAAAATGTACGACATTCTCGGGGCGGTCGCCTACCTGGAAAAGCACGGCTTCGACGACATCAGCCTCGTCGGTGCGAGCATGGGCGGGGCAGCCGTGCTGGCGGCCCTGGCCCATGAAACCGTCGCGGTCCGGAAAGTCGTGTTGCTGGCGCCGGCCGGGGGGGCCGCCGTGGCATCGACGTCCACCGATAAACTCTTCGTCGTCTCCCGGGACGAAGGCCTGTACGACAGGGTGATGGCCATCTACAACGCATCGGCCGAGCCAAAGGCGATCGAGGTATATCCCGGGAACGCGCACGCGCAGCACCTGTTCCAGACCGGTGTCCGCGAGGAACTCATCGGGCGCATCACCGGTTTCATCGGCAGCGGGCCATAGACCGCGGCAGGAGCAGTCATGGAAAACAGGAAATTCAAAGCGGCCTGCGTGCAGGCCACACCGGCGATTTTCGACATCGAACAGTCACTGGAAAAGGTGATCAGGCTGACCGGGGAGGCCGCGAAATCCGGTTGCAGGCTGGTCGTTTTCCCGGAAACGTTTATCCCCGGCTACCCGGCCGGCCTGGGTTTCGGCACGGTCGTGGGTAGCCGCACGCGGGCCGGGCGCGAACAGTTTCGCGAGTATTGGCAAAACAGTGTCGAAATACCCTCGGGGCATACGCGCCGGCTGGCGGAATGCGCCAAGAAACACTCGGTTTTCCTGGCGGTGGGGGTGACCGAGCGCGACCGCGTCAACAAGACGCTTTATTGCACCTTGCTCTATTTCGCCCCAAGCGGGCAACTGCTCGGCAAACACCGCAAGATCAAGCCCACGGCCGCCGAGCGCCTGTTGTGGGGCGAAGGCGATGGTTCAACGCTGTGCACCTTCGATACCGAAATCGGCAAGCTGGGCGGCTTGATCTGCTGGGAGAATTACATGCCCCTCGCGAGGATGGCCATGTACCGCAAGGGCGTCGAGATATACCTCGCGCCGACGGCGGACTCGCGCGAATCCTGGCAGGCGACGATGCGGCATATTGCCTTCGAGGGCCGTTGTTACGTGATCGGCTGCAACCAGTATTTCAGCAAGAGCGATTTTCCGGAGCACTTGCGGGCGGATCTCGCCGGGGACAGGCCGGAGGTGCTCTCCAGCGGCGGCAGCGTCATCGTGGATCCCCTCGGCGAGGTTCTGGCCGGGCCGCTTTACGGCGAAGAAGGAATACTGACGGCCGACATCGATCTCGACGAGGTAGTGCGCAGCCGCATGGACTTCGACGTTGCCGGTCACTACTCGCGCGATGACATTTTCGAATTCGGGGTCAGGGGCCAACCGGAGACGAAAACGCCGTAAGCCGCCGACGGGGCCCAAAAAGGCGGCCCGGCAGCGTGGTTTCAACGGCGCCGGTGTTTGCAGTACAATAAGCGCAGCAACCGTTATCCCGGCATACCTGAGCCGACCGCTATCGCGGCGGCTACCAGTCCGGAGACAGGTTGCAGACCGCCCACGCCGGTGACCGGGTGCGCGGAATGTTTGAACGATGAGGACTTGATCCGCGGAGGACAGGTACCACGATGGCCAACTTTGCAATACTGGGTGGCGGCCGCCTGGCGCGTCACTTTTCCGAATATTTCCGTCTCTTGGGAATTCCGTCGAGCTGCTGGGCCCGCGACCCGGCTTCGGCGCTCAACACACACGACATCGCCGATACGCAGGCACGCTTGAAAGCCACCGTCGAGCCGGCGGACCGCGTGCTGTTGCTCGTCGCCGACAGCGCCATCGCCACGGTGCTGAAGCAATATCCCTTCCTGCACGAGAAGCAACTGGTGCACTGCAGCGGGGCGCTGAGTTTTCCCGGTGTGGCCGGCGCGCACCCGCTGATGACGTTCGCCGACGACCTGTATCCGCTCGAACGGTACACGTCGGTGCCTTTCATGGTCGAGTCCGGTCATGATTTCAACACCCTGTTGCCGGGATTGCCCAACCCGCATTTCCCCATCGGCCTCGCCGACAAGGCCCGCTATCACGCCATGTGCGTCATGGCCGGAAATTTCGTGCAGATCCTGTGGCAGGGCGTCGCCGACCGTTTTGCCGGGCAGTTGCAGTTGCCGGCGGAATCGCTGTACCCCTACTTAAGGCAGGTAACGGAAAACTACGTCAAGCACGCGGAATCGGCGCTGACCGGCCCGCTGGCGCGCGGCGACGGCCAGACGATCGCGCGCAACCTGCAGGCGCTCGAGGGTGATCCGCTGCAGCAGCTTTACAGGGACTTTGTCGCCTACTACGAAGCCGCCGGGTCGGAGCAGGCGGAGCAGTCATTAACCGGTGCCGGGGGGCGGCTGGAGTCGGCGCGATGAACGTACTGGATTTTCAGGCATACAAGCAAAAGGGCGAGAAGATCGTCATGCTGACCTGCTACGACTACACCACGGCGCGTATCGTGCAGGACACGGATATCGACGTCATCCTGGTCGGCGACAGCGCGGCGATGGTCATGCACGGGCACGCGACGACACTGCCGGCGGACACCGACATGATGTGCCGCCACGTCGAGGCCGTGGCCCGCGGCGCCGGGGACAAATTCATCGTCGGCGACATGCCGTTCCTGTCGTTCCGCCAGTCGCTGGCGGACACGATGCGGGCGGTCGGCCGCCTGATGAAAGCCGGCGCCCACGCGGTCAAGCTCGAAGGCATCGCCGGCAACGAAGACACCATTGCCCATATCGTCGAATCCGGCGTCCCCGTGATGGGTCACCTCGGCCTGACACCGCAGTCCGTGAACCAGCTGGGCGGCTACCGTGTGCAGGGCCGGGGCGACGATGCGGCCACGGCGCTTAAGGAGGCCGCCCGCGCCTGCGAGCAGGCCGGTTGCTTCTCGCTGGTGCTGGAATGCGTGCCTGACGCGGTGGCGGCGCACGTCACGGCCGCGCTGAGGATACCGACGATCGGAATCGGCGCCGGTGTGCACACGGACGGCCAGGTGCTGGTGATGCAGGATCTGCTGGGGCTGAACACGGACTTCAAGCCGAAATTCGTGCGCCGCTACCTCGATGGCTCCCAGTTGTGGCAGGAGGCGTTCAACCGTTACAGCAGCGACGTCAAACAGGGCCGTTTCCCGGCCGAGGGCGAGAGTTTCAACGAATGAAGACGTTCGCGTCACTGGACGGCTGGCGGGAGTTCAGAGAGTCGCTGACGGCGGCGCCGCTGGGCTTCGTGCCGACGATGGGTGCGCTGCACGCAGGCCACCTGTCCCTGGTCGAGGCCAGCCTGCGCGACAACGCTTGCACGGTGGTCAGCATCTTCGTCAACCCGAAACAATTCGACGAGGCCGGGGATTTTGCGGCCTACCCGACCGACACGGAAGCGGACCTGCGGCAACTCGAGGCCGTGGGCGTCGACGCCGTGCTGCTGCCCGACGCGGTCCAGATCTATCCCGACGACTACCGTTTCAGGGTCGTCGAAGACGACTTCAGCCACCGCCTTTGCGGAGCCCACCGCCCCGGTCATTTCGACGGCGTGTTGACCGTGGTCATGCGCCTTCTGAACCTGGTGCGGCCCGACAATGCCTATTTCGGCGAAAAGGATTACCAGCAACTGCTGTTGGTCCGGGACATGGCCGCGGCCTTTTTCCTGCCGGTCAGCATCAAGGCCTGTCCGACCGTGCGCGAGGCCGACGGCTTGGCGATGAGTTCCCGCAACCGGCGCCTCGACGCGGCGCAACGGGCGCTGGCGCCGGCGCTGCACCGGGCCCTGCAGAATTCCGAAACGGCCGACGAGGCCAGGCGCGTGCTAAGCGGCAAGGGCTTCGACGTCGATTATGTCGAGGACATCCCGGGACGCAGGCTGGCCGCGGCCCGGCTTGGAGAGACGAGGTTGATCGACAATGTCCCGCGCTAGCCTGCATATTGCACCCGTCGGTATCGGTCCCCACTGTAAGCACATGTAAACAAATGAATCTGTTCAATGAAATGGCATATTTTCGAACAAACCTCGAGGTTCACTTTGTCCCCGGCCCGCGACCTATCCCGGCCCTGGTTTGTCCGGATACGCCTGGACTTGAGCTTCCCTCGATCAGGGCCAGAAGGAGCTTTAGCGACGGCTACGACCCTCGGTCCAAATCGGCGTCCAGTTGCGTTCGTCCGGCGCCATCATCCGGGATACTGGTGAAACATGCAGTCTAAAAAACCGGCCAACATCCTGCTCTTGATGTCGGGTTCGATCGCCTGCGCCAAGGCGTCTGCGCTCATTTCAGAGTGGCACAAGCGCGGCAACCCTGTCAGGGTGGTGTGCACACGCGGCGTGGCGGCCTTTGTCGGCCCGGCCACGCTCGAGGGTCTGGGCGCGGAACGGGTGCTCGAAAATGTATTCGAACCCGGCCGGGCCATGGAGCATATCAGCCTCGGCAATTGGGCCGACCTGGTCATCGCCGCACCGGCGACGTCCAACCTGATCAACAAACTCGCCGCCGGTATTGCCGACGACGCCGTCACGACGGTATGGCAGGCGGCGTACGGGCAGGGCAAGCCAATGCTGATCGCGCCGGCCATGAATACGCGTATGTGGCGCTACCCGGCGACGCGGCAGAGCGTCAAGACGTTGCGGCGGTGGGGTATCCACGTGTTGCCGGTCGGCAGCGGTGAACTGGCCTGCGGGGAAAGCGGCGAGGGCCGGCTACTCGAGCCGGGCGAGTTGTTGCGGCACGTGGACCGCCTGCTGGAATTCGAGCTCAGGCGGCCGGAACCGGCCCGCAGCGGCCAGCGCATACTGGTAACCGCCGGCGGTACGCGCGAACCCATCGACTCGGTGCGGTTTATCGGCAATTTCAGCACCGGCCGCACCGCTGCCGCCCTGGCGGATGAACTGGCGGCAGCGGGTCACGACGTAACCTGGCTGGGCGCGGCCGACGCACGGGTGCCGGAACGGGACATGCGCATCGAAAGGTATGGCAGCTTCAGCGACCTCGAGCAGCAACTGCGCGGCTTGCTGGGCAGGCACCGTTTCGACGTCGTCGTCCATGCCGCCGCGGTCAGCGATTTCAGCGTCGCCGGGATTGAGACCGAGACGGGGGCGGCGCTGGATCGAGCCGAGGCGGGTAAACTGCCGTCGGACGAGGGCCTGCTGCTGCATCTGAAACGAAACCCGAAACTGCTGGGCAGCCTGAAAGACTGGTCCAGCAACCCGCGGCTGAAAGTGATCGGTTTCAAGTTGACGGACACGCCGGATGACCAGCAACGGCTCGAGGCCGTCCGCAAGCAGTTTGCATCTGCCGCGGTGGATGCCGTGGTACACAATGATCTGGCCGAGATGTCGGCCCAGGAGCACCCGTTCAATCTGCACAGACCCGGGCAGGCTCCGCTCCGGTGTGTCGACGCCGGGGGCCTGGCACGGGCCATCAACGGTTTGCTGGAGACCGCCTGATGAAGCTTTGTCTCGACATCGGCAACAGCCACATATACGGCGGGGCCTACCGTGAGGGCAAGTCGCTGCTGACTTTCCGCAAGAACTCGCGGTTGGGGCCGTCGTCAGATGAATATGGCCTGTTTTTCCGTTCCGTCCTGCGCGAAAATGACCTGGACCCGGGCGCTGTCCGGCAGATCGCCTTGTGCAGCGTCGTCCCGGAGTTGGTGTATTCGATCTCGTCTGCCTGCCAGAAATACTTCAATATCCGGCCGTTCATCCTGCAGGCCGGCGTCAAGACCGGTCTGAAAATCGACTACAGGAACCCGCTGGAGGTGGGTACGGACCGCATCGCCAATGCCATCGCCGCGATCGACATGTTCCCCGGCGAAAACCTGGTGATCGTCGATCTCGGCACGGCCACCACGCTGTGCGCGGTCGGGCGCGAGCGCGCTTACCGCGGCGGTGTCATCCTGTCGGGTCTGAGGATGTCCATGCAGGCGCTCGAAAGCGGTACCTCGAAACTGGGTTCGGTCGAGATCCGGCGCATGGAAACCTGTCTCGGTCGCAGCACGGCCGACAGTATCCAGTCGGGTCTGTTTTTCGGCCACCTGGGGGCGTTGCAGGAGATCATCCGGCGTATCGGCGAGGAAGAATTTTCCGGTCAGAAACCGCGTGTGATTGCCACCGGCGGATTCGCGCCGCTGTTCGAGGGTAGCGGTGTCTTCAGCCGGGTGGTGCCGGACCTCGTGTTACGGGGCCTGCTGGTGGCGCTCAGGCTCAACGAGTGAACTGAACCCTTTTCCGTTTCCGCGGCGTTTTTCGTGCGTCCGCGACTTGTAAGCCGGAATGTTTTGAATTATATTCAAACGTGCCCAATGGGGCAGCAACGGGATTCGCCGGCGTTTCCAATAAAAAACAGTAGCTTTCCTGCGATCCACACACCACTCCACTTACGCGGGGGCGTCAAATGTACAGACAATCCAAAATACTGAATACAAGGTCTCTGTTTCTGGCTGTTTTGGCCTTTTTTATCGCCATGCCGGTCATCGCCATGGCCCAGGATACCAAGAATGAGGAAAAGCTGACGATCGAAGAGGTTACGGTAACGGGAACCAAGCGCGACGTTGCGCAGCAGGATTTGGCGATCGCCGTTACCACGATCACGGCACAACAGCTGGAAAGGAGTTTCCGGACCGACGTGACATCGCTGACCGAAATGGCTCCCAACGTGACCCTGACGAGAAACAACGGTTTCAACGCCGTTGCCGGCGGCATACGCGGCACGGGGTTTATTTCGATCCTGGTGACAAAGGATCCCTCGACCGGCCTAACCGTGGACGACTTCGCCTTCAACCACGTGCAATCGCAGTTCATCGAGATGTTCGATATCGAGCACGTGGAGGTCTTCCGGGGCCCCCAGGGCACCCTGTTCGGGAAAAACACGACCGGTGGCGCGATCGCGTTTACGACCAAGAAACCGGTGTTGGGTGAATTCTTTGGCGAAGTGGAAGGTACGTATGGCCAGTGGGCCTCGAACGACGGAGAAATCAAGAAGGTCAATTTTGCGCTCAATGTTCCCATGGGGGACACGTTGGCCATGAGGCTGGCGGTCATCAGCGACAAGGACCAGGGCTATTACACGAACGACAAGCCGATGGGCGGCACATTCCTGTGCTTTGCGTGCGACGGGCCGGGCCAGCCCACGACCGAAGAGATTTTCACCAAGTACCCGACGACCGGTGACGGCTCCCGGATCGGCGGCAAGGACGTGATCGCCGGCAAACTGAAACTGCGCTGGCAACCGAACGATGCTTTCCTGGCGGATTTTATTTATGAATACCTGCGAGACGATTCCGAGCCCGTGGCGAACGCCAACGAGACCCCCGCGGGTGAGGGTTATATTTTCCCGATCATCGGCTTTCCCGGTATCCAGGAGGCCGGCTGGAAGGACCCGTTCCGTACCGGGCAGTCGTGGCAGGACAACAAGGTCATCAACATGTCCAAGGGGCACCAGGTTCACGCCAATGGCTATTACCTGACGATGGCGTTCACCTCTGACCGCTTCCTGTTCAAGTCCATCACGGGCTACAGGGAGCAGAACGAGATTCTTGCCAGCACCTATACCGGTGAGGCTTACACTTCGCTGTACGACGCAAGCAGGAACACCAAGCGCGAGCAGGTCCAGCAGGAATTCAGGCTAACGAGCCAATTCGACGGCCCCTTCAGCTTTGTCGCCGGCGCCGCCTACTACCGCGATGACGTGGAATTCGTCGTATTCGGCAACCTGGGTTTCTTCCTGCCGCTCGCCGGCGCCGAGTTTTACCGGGACAGGTTCGAAGTCCAGTGGACGACCCAGGACCGGGACAGCTATGCCTTGTACCTGGATGGCACGTATGAATTGAACGACAAGGCCAGCGTGTCCGCCGGTTTCCGTCACACGCAGGACAAAAAGGACTTTCATCGCCTGAACCTGGGCACGACCGCCAACCCGGTCAGCAATTTCATCACCCAGGACGAATGGCTGGGTCCGCACATCAATCCGCTGCCGGAGTCGGCCTTCGGCAACAATATCACTGATTCCAAGAAATGGGATTCGGACAACTTCCGCCTGGTATTCGATTATGCCTGGACGGATAACGTCATGACCTATGCCAGCTATGCGAACGGTTTCGTGGCCGGCGGCTTCTCCGAGACCTGCGGTTCGCCCACGTCTTGCAAGCCTTACGCCAGCGAGAAGAACGACAACTACGAGATCGGCATGAAGAGCGACCTGCTCGATGGCAGCATGCGGCTCAACGTGGCGCTGTTCTACACGGAATACAAGAATCTGCAGAGGGACACGGTCGTGACGATCATCGACGCGGCGGGCAATCAGTTCCAGGAAACCCAGGCCGTCAATGTCGGCAAGAGTACGGCCAAGGGCGCCGAGGTCGAATTGACCTATGTGCCGCTGGACAACCTGCGTTTCGATTTCAACCTCGGCTACATCGACCACAAGTACGACTCCTACAGCCCCAGCGCCGACCCGGCGCCGCTCGGCCTGCCCGGCCTGCCCAGGCCCATCGACTTCTCGTCGCTGGATCCGCCATTCTCCCCGAAACTCAACTACGGCTTGGGCGTGACCTACATCCAGGACCTCACGGGCGGGAGCAACCTGACCTATAACGTCAGCATGCATTACCAGGACAAGTTCGAGACCGATTCTTTCCCGGCGAACGCCCAGGGCGCCGATGCTTCGGGTAATCCGATCATCAAGCAAAAACAATATACGCAGAGCGAAGAGCGCACCCTGCTCAACGCCTTTGTCACCTGGGAGAACGCGGCCGGGAATCTGCATCTCACGCTCTATGGCAAAAACCTGACGGACAAGACGTGGCGGTCCTCCGGCCAGGCCGTTGCAACGTTGTGGAATTTCACCCACCATGGCCCGCCGAGGGAACTCGGGGTTCAGGCCAGGTACAGCTTTTGATTCCTGGTTTCCGCGTCAACGAAAAAGCCGGCCTTGGCCGGCTTTTTTTTGCAGTAGGGTCAGAATCAAGGGACACGGTAACGGTTCTGTCCCTTGACGCTGACCGCCTTTTGACCCACTGCCCCCCGTGACTTACTTTGCCCCCGGCGGCCCTTCTTTTCTTGCCCGCTTGGTGACCGCACCGGTCAGCACCAGCCGCATGGCCGCCTCGAAGGGCAGGTCCAGCGGGGTCAGGGCGCTGCGCGGCAAAAACAGCGTGTAGCCGCCGATCTGGTAGCTCATCGGCATATACACGGCCACCGGGTCGTCCGCCGCGGGTGTGAACGGCAGGTCGTCGAACTGCTCACGGGTCACGAAACCGATTAACTGGAACGGCTGGCCGGGCAACTGCACCATCACCACCTTGCCCAATTCGCCGTCCTTCTCCGGGTTCAGGTAACCGATAAAGTCCTTAATGGCGGTATAGATGGTTTTGACCAGGGGCAGGCGATGAAAAATGGCCTCGCCGAGGTCGATCAGCTTCTGGAATATGAGGACGTGCGAGAGCAGGCCCACCAGTGCGATCAGCGCCAGGCCGGAAGCCAGCCCCATGCCGGGCACGTACCAACCGCTCGGCAGGACGTATTTCAGGGTCGCGCCCATCAGGCGTTCCGAGCCGGCGGCCATCCACCACAGGATGGCCAGCGTCAGTGCCACGGGGATGACCACGGCCAGGCCTTTCAAAAATAACTTACCGAGGGTGTTCATTCCACTTCGTCAAGCTCAATCAAGTAAGGGGTCAGGTTGAACTAAATCCTTGATTTATTCAACCTGACCCCTTAAGAAAACAGGCCGTGCAGGTACCAGCCGGGATGCGGCTTGTATTCGTGAAACACCCACAGCGTGCTGCCGGCCTCATCGCGTACGATGAAATAATCCCTGCGGCAGTCGCGGCCGTCCCACCAGCCGCTTTCGATCCGTTCGGGCCCGGCCAGTATGTGGTACCGGTCGATGCGGCAGCGGCGCGGCTGGGGCAACAGCCAGGCCGGACGGTGCGGCAGGGCGGGGCCGCCGGCCGCCCCGGCGGGGTCGCACAAGGCCCAGCTGTATTCCGGGCGGTGGTCTTCGAGACCCTTGAGACCCTGCACGCAGCGGCTGCCCAGGCGGGCCCGCAGCCGCTCCAGCAAGACGGTGCTGCCGTCATCCCCGTGCGGGCCGGGTCCTGTCGTTGGCAGCAGGTCCGGCTGATGCGTCACGCAGGGCAGAAAAGTCGCTGCATGCAAACCGACCCGGCGTACCGGCGCGGCCAGTTGCAAGCGCTCCAGGCGTTCACGCAACAGCAGCACCAGGTGGTCCTCGGAACGTGTCGGCCGCTGCAGGTGAATGGAGATGTTTTGCCTGCCCGCTTCGTAAAGCAGATGGATATCGAGCGAGGCCACACCGCGGTCATGGGCGCGCAATACCGCGCACAGTGTCTGCAGCAGGCGCTTGAGGGGAAACAGCAGTCCCTCGGTGTGCGTGGTTTCCGCGATGTCCACGCCGTCGCTGAAAGACCGCGGCGGGCGGTATGAACGGCGCGGGTCGGGCCGCCGGCCCAGCACCCGGTCGAGGTAGTCGCCGATGGCCGGCCCCAGCCGTCGAACCAGCGCCTTGCGCGGCAGCCGCAGGACTTCGGCCACCGTACGCAGACCGGCTTTTTGCAGGGCCCTGAGGGTTGCGCCTTCCAGCGGCAGGCTGTTGAGATCGAGCGGCCCGACGCAGCGGCCGATATCCCCGGCCGCCTCGATATGCAGGCCGTGCCGCGCGGCCAGGCAGGCGGCTTCCGGTGTCGGTGCGATGCCGCTGAGCGGGCGGTAACCCAATTGTTGCAAGTCCGTCGTGACCCGCTCCGCCAGTATTTCGGCAGGGCCGAACAAACGCTGGCTGGCGGCCACCTCCAGCAACAGGGTATTGCGCTTCTGTTCAATGCTGACCTGGCTGCTGTAACGGTAGCAGCAGGCGGCCAGGCGCTCCAGGACACGGCCCTCCGCGTGCCGGTCGCGGGCCGTGATCTGCAATGAACCTGCCAGGCCCAGGGCTGCTCCCACCGGCATGCCGGCCTGTATTCCGGCCTCAGCGGCTGCCCGGTTATGGTCTGCAATGCACTTCCGGCCGGCCAGTGTGTCACTGATAGCCAGCGGACCCGGCGCCCGCCTGTGCCGTTGCCGCCCGCGTCCGGCCTCGTCCAGCGCCAGGTGGGGGAAGTGCAGGGCCAGCCATTGCGGCGGTTTTTTACTGTCGGGGCTTGTCGGCATGTATGCAGTATGCAGTAACGGCTCTCGATTTGTGAGAACCCGCGTCCGCGGTTGCGGACGGTTCAATCCTGTTCAGACTATAGCATGGACGTGCCAAAATTTTGCCCGGCCAAAGCGTGGTTTTTGTCCGACACGGGCCGCCAAATCAGTTACGATATGGCTCCACGACAGCAATTAAAAACAAAACGATGAAATTTGGTCTGCGCCTTATCGGCTACCTCGGAAATACCCATGAAATAGTGCGCCTGGCAAAGCTGGCCGAAGAGGCCGGTTTCGACTACGTCTGGTTTCCGCACGACACGTTCATGGCCAACACGTGGGTGTTGACCAGCGCCGTCGCGGCCAACACGTCGCGCGTTCGCATCGGCGGCGTGGGCATCAACCCCTACACCACCGACCCGGCGGAGATCGCGACCTACATCGCCACGCTGGACGATCTGTCCGACGGCCGCGCGGTGCTCGGCCTGGGTCTGCACACCGAGGGCATGGTGGAGTGGACGGGTGTCGATGCGAGCGACCACATCCAGCGAACCCGTGAAGCGGTGGAGATCATCCGTGGCTTGCTGCGCGGAGAGACCGTGGACTACGACGGCGAAGCCTTCCAGTGGACCGACCAGTGCTATCTGCGTTTCAAGCCCCGCCGTGACGAGGTGCCGATATACGTTTGCGCCTTTGGCCCCGAATACCTGGCCCTGAGCGGCGCCGTCGGTGACGGCAGCCTGCCAATGATCACGCCGCCTGAATCCGCGGCCCGGATGGTCAAGATGATTACGGACGGAGCCCGCGCGGCGGGTCGTGACCCGGCCGAGGTCGACATTGCCGGTTGCGGCTGGCTCTCATTGGCTGAAAAGCAGGGCGATGCGACCGCGGTCCTGCGCGAGATGATTGCGTATTTCGGACCGCACCTGGAAGAACCTGCGTTGGCGACGATCGGCCTGACGGCCGCCGATTTCGAGCCGTTGCGCCGGCTTGTCGATGCAGGCCGCTACGAGGAGGCCGCCGCCGCCGTGACCGAAGACATGTTCGGCCTGGCGATCAACGGCACCCCGAAAGACGTCATCGGGCAGATCGAGCGCCTGGCCGAGGCCGGCATCACGCAGGCCAACCTGGGCGGCCCGCTGGGGCCGGACCCGGACGAGGCCATACGCCTGATGGGCCAGGAGGTCATACCGTATTTCAGACAGGGTCTGCGGGAACCGTCCTGACCCGCTTCGTCGGGTACCGGCGCCCGGGAACTGGCATGCATCTTTCACTCGACCATAGGAACGAAGGAAGCCGGTGAAATGACAGTAACGCGGCAAGAGGTGCAAAGCCTGGTCGACAGACACGCCTGGTGGTATCACGCCATGAACCTCGGGCACGGCGTTACGACGCCAGGACAATACGGTGACAATCTTCTGCCCGTTGCCAGCCTGATGGCCAGGCTGGACCTGAAAGGCAGTTCCTGTCTCGACATTGGCACCATGGACGGAAAAATGGCTTTTCTCGCTGAGAAGCTTGGCGGTGATGTCGTCACGGCCGATGTTTTCAAAAGAGACACGGTCACGGAACTGATCCAGTTGTTTTCCTCGTCGGTGAAGTACGTGCCCGGTATCCGCGACAGCAATCTCATGGAACTTGCAAAGTCCTTTGGGCGTTTTGACTTTGTGCTCTGTGCGGGTGTGCTGTATCACATATTTTCGCCAATCGATTTGATCGCAAATGCAAGGCAGGTGGTCAAGAATAACGGTTATGCGGTTTTTGAAAGCGCCTGCATCAAGGACGAGAGAAAGTCCTACATGCGGCTCAACTGGGGAGATGTGTACAAGGAACACACAACCCTTTGGGTGCCCACCATTGCATGTCTCAGGTCGATGTTGAGGTATTTCAGTTTCGAAATCGTGGGTGACGCGATTCTGAAAGGCCGGGTACCAAGGTATGCGGTGCTTTGCAGGGCACGCAAGCCGTCCGAAATGGGCGTGAACTGCGGGGATGCGTGGCTATCTGCATTGCTCCTGAAACAAACCCCGGGGCTGAGCTCGGAATATTTATTGCCGCAGTTGGACATCGATGGTTTTGAAACGGCTCCCGTCTCTGCGATCCCTGACGCCGAGCCATGTCCGAGAAGACGCGTGTTGTGGCGTCGCAGACCCCGTCATCATTCCGTGGAATCGGCGCTGTTGGAACGGGCTACGCCCAACCCGGAAATCTAGCCGGTTCCTGGTTCATCGTCGAAAACGAATTTCGTCATACCGCGTTTGACGGTTCGTAGCCGAAGTATTCGATAAAAGGCTGCACCCTGTCGCGCACGCCGGCGAGCGGCTCCGCGTAATGCCGCCAGCGTCCCCTGGCGTCCCCGTAGATCGGCTGCACCACCTGCGAGTAGCTGGGCGTATTGATGAAATTCTTTTGCCGGGCGTGCTGGTGGAATTCCAACACGTTTTCGTGCCACGGAATGTGCAGAAATTCCAGCAGCGCCCGGATTTCCGCCTCGGGGTCTTCGACCAGGTCCTCATAACGGATCCGGTGCGCGTCGAGCGGCAGGTTTTCAACGGACTTCTTCCAGATTTCCATGGTGTTGCAGTAGAGTTCGGCGGCATCGCCGAGATCGTAAAAGTTGCCCATGGCATCATTGGGTCCAAAATTCTGCATATAGCAGCTGAGCAGCGTGTCGAGCGGATGCCGGATGGCGAGAACAAAGCGCGCCTTGGGAAAAAGACGGAACAGGACGGGTACATTGATCGTCGCCAGCGGCAGCTTATCGACGATCAGTTTTCCATCGGTCCCGGGTGCGTATCCCGCCCTCGTGCGCAGGTACAATTCGCGCAGGGACTGCAGACCGGTTTCATCGAGCGTGTCAATGGCCGCCATCAGGTCGGTGCGGTCAATCCTGGCCAGACGTTTCACCACGGCCCTGATCACCGGCTTCTCCTCCAGGGTCTGGAGTTGCGGGTGGCTGTCGAGAATCAGCTCGAGCAAGGTCGTGCCCGACCTGGGAAAACCGATCAGAAAGACGGGCGCATCCATGGCCGCGGGATCCGTTTTCAAGCTCCATTCCGGGCTTAGTCGCGCGTTGTGGTTGCGTGCGCGCACCAGCGTGCCGCTGGTCGTGTTGCGGTGCAGCGACCGCGCGATGTCATTGGCTCTCGCCAGGTGCTCCATGGCCTTGCCGTAGGCTTGCTGCCCGTCGAAACACTTGCCGAACTCGAAATGAATGTCCGCCAATTCCCGGGGCTCTTGCCGGCGCGGGTCGCATTGGCCGAGTAAACGCGCCGCCAGGGCGTATTGTCCTTCGCGCCGGAGGCAGACCGCCATCAGGTATCTCGCGCGGTCACAGTCGGGAAACCGCTCCAACGCGACTTGCAGGACTTTCCGGCAGGATTCCAGGTCGTGGGTGAGTTCGTAGTAATTGGCGAGGTTGAGAAAGACCTGTGGCTGGGTGGGGTTGCCCCTGCACGCCGCCATGGCTTTTTCGAGCTGCCGGTAACATCGCTCGCGCGGGTAGTCGAGTTTCTGATACACGTCATAGAGGTTGCAGTAGGCCTCGACGGCCTGCTCCGTGTCAGGCTGAAGTTCGATGACTTTCTCGGTCAATTCCCGGGCCTTTGCGTAGGCCTTGTGCGCATAATAGATGCCCGCCAGGTTGACATGGGCCGGGATGAACCCCGGCGCCAATTGGATGGCCTTTTTGTAAGCTTCGATGGCTTCCTTTTCCCGGCCCAGCAGCGCCAGTGCGACACCGGCGTTGTGGTGCGCGTCGTAGCGGTCGGGTTCGATGATCAGCGATGCCTGCAGCGCCGCCAGCGCCGCCTTGAAATTCTGCGCCCCGAAATACGCCGCCGCAGCCTGCATCATCCTCTCGTGGGTCTTGTCCTGATCGGCGGACAACTCTGCCTGCAGCAATGATTTCGCCTCGTCGCCCCGGTTCTCCTGCAGCAGGCTCAGTACGGTCTGCAGACGCCTGTTCAGTGGTGCTTGGGAATCCATCGCTGCAGAGTATAAGCAAAAAACGAAACCCGTATGCAGCCGCTTTGCGCTCCGGTCTTCAGCCTGGGCCTGCAGGCGGGTGGGCCCGGCTGTCTGCCTGGTCCGGCTGCTTACCGAGGATGACCAGTGCGATTCCGCCGAGGATCGCGATCGACGCCAGCAGCAGACGTACAGACGGCTGCTCGCCGAGGAGGACGATGCCCCCGAAAGCGGTGATTACCGGTACGCACAGTTGCACGCTGGCGGCGCTGGCGGCGCGTAATTGCGGCAGTACGGAATACCAGATGGCGTAGCCGACGCCGGAGGCGAGGGCGCCGGAAGCGACGGCGTAAGCGACACCGGCAGTGTCCAGCGTTTGCCGTTGCAGCATCAGCAAGCTCAGGACCAGCGTAATCGGCACGGTGCGCATGAAGTTTCCGGCGGTCACGCTGCCCGGGTCACCCTCGCCCCGGCCGCGCAGGGAATAGATTCCCCAGGCCGCGCCGGCGCCGATCATCAGCAGCGAGCCGCTCACCGGCGGCGCCGACAGACCGGGCAGCAACAGGCCGACCAGGCCGGCAAAGGCGAGCGTCAGACCGCTCCACTGCGAAACCCGCAGGGGCTCCCCGGTCAGAATCCCGTGTCCGACCATGGTGACCTGCACCGCGCCGAACAGCAGCAATGCGCCTGTGGCCGCGGGCAGGCTCAGGTAGGCGAAGGAAAAGCCTGCAGCATAGGCGAAGAGGGACAGCGCGGAGAGCCAGTTGCCACGGCCCCCGTGGTGCCTGAGACGTGTCAGCAGCCACAGCATCAGCGCACCGGAGCACAGGCGGATCGTGGTGAAGCTGGCCGCATCGATGGCCGTGCTCTTCAGCGCCAGGCGGCAAAAAATGGAATTGGCGGCAAAAGCCAGCATGGCCAGCGATGTCAGCAGGGCGACGCGCGCGGAACTCATTCGGCCGCCGCCACGCCGCCACGGGACTGCAACCGGGCGGCCGTATCAGACGGAGGGTGCAAGGGATATCACCCGGGTGCCGGTCAGATAGGGATTGTCGAAGGTGACGGCTTCGCCGACCGCTTTGGCCAGTCCGATGACGTCCGCGCCATGCAACGCGAGCCCCGCCGTGATGGTCCTGATGCGGAACGGCTTCGACTCACCGGCCGTGGTCAGCGGCGGCGCGAGGGGCAGCGTCATCGCCATACCCATCAAGGTGTTGAATTCGCGGCGTGTAATGCTGGTTTTCATCGCTTTTCCCTTGTTATTTGGTGCCACAGCATAGACGGATATCCGGGGTCAGAGTCAAGTGCAGGGGGGCGGGAGCCCGGGGCCGGGCAGCGGGGCGCACGGGGTCAAGAAATAGATTGAGGCTTACTTGATTCAGGTCAGTAATTCCCTGGTTTTGTCCGGCTATAGTTCATTCAGCGCAGTTTGCAGGAGGATGGGTCGATGAGAGTGTGCATGAAAGCGGTTCTTTGCTCTGTCGCGGCTTTGGGTCTCGGTCTTGCCGGCACGGTGGCCGCTTTCGAACCGGGTGACTGGCTGGTTCGCGTCGGTGCATCCGTCGTCGATCCCAAGGACAAGAACAACCCCGTTGTCGCGGTCAAATCGGGGACCAGCGCGACCATTAACTTCACCTATATGATGACCGACATCTGGGCGGTCGAAGTGCTCGCGGCATACCCCTTCAAACACGATATCAAGTTATTGGACGGAACCAAGGTCGGCAGCACCAAACACCTGCCGCCGACCGTGACCTTGCAGTATCACTTCGTGCCGAACGCGAAATTCCAACCTTATGTCGGCGTGGGTCTGAACTACACCAGGTTTTTCAGCGAAAAAACGCAGGGCCCGCTGAGCGGCTCTGATCTCAACCTGGACGCGAGTTGGGGGGTTGCCTGGCAGGTCGGTTTCGACTACATGCTTGGCGATGACTGGTTCTTCAATCTGGACGCCCGTTACATCGACATTGGCACAAAGGCGAAGCTGGACGGCGCCAGCCTCGGCAAGGTCAAAATCGACCCCTGGGTGTACGGCGCGCATATCGGTTTCCGATTCTGAGTGGTCTCCACAGCTTTAGGGGCCGCAAAGGCCCCTTTTTTTTGTCTTCGGAAACCGCCCGTTGCGCGCTGACTCGCCAAACCGGCGCAACATACGGCTTTTCCGTTCCCGAACGATGCAACCTCCCGGCTGCAAACACGTGCACCCGCTGATCAGCCGCACAGCGGTCACGCACAGATAAGCGGCGAAAAGGCGAAAACCGGGTTAGGGCAGCCGCCCCTGCAAAATCGCGCACATGTGTTCCTTGTCGATGTTGCCCCCTGAAATGACGCAGACCACGGGACCGTCCGCCGGTGCCGCCAGCGCCGCCGCCAGCGCCGTGGCGCCGCCGCCTTCGGCAACCACCCGGTTGTATTCGAACAGCATGCGCACGGCGTCCGCAACCGCCGCCAGCGAGGCGATCAACGAGCCGTCCAGCAACTGCCGGACCAGCGGCCACATTTCATCCAGTACGCAGGTCGCGCCGATACCGGAAACGAAGCTCGGGCGGTGTTCGACGTCGACCGGGTGACCGGCTGCCAGCGCGGCTGTCAGCGGCGTGGCGGTTTCGCATTCCGCACCGACGATGCGCGTGTCCGGCTTCAGTGCCTTGACGGCCGCGGCAATGCCGCAGCCCAGGCCGCCGCCGCCGAACGGCACGACGATGGTGCCCACATCGGGCAAGTCCTCGATGATTTCCAGGCCGACCGTGGCATTGCCGGTCAGCGCCGCGGAATCGCAGACCGCATCGACGAACAGCCCCTCCTCGCCGTCGACGCCGTGATTGCGGATGATTTCCCACCATTGCGGGTAGGGCACCGTCCGTATTTGCGCGCCGAGGCGGCGAATGGCCTCGCATTTGCCCGCGGGCGCACTCTCGGGCACGTACACGGTGGCGGGAACGCCCACGCGGCGGGCCATCCAGGCCATGCCGTAACCGGCGTTGCCGGAACTGGCGGTGTAAACTCCTCGCTGCAGGACTTCCGGCTCCGTGGTCAGGAAGATATTTCCCATGCTGCGGATCTTGAACGCCCCGACGGGCTGCAGGTTTTCCAGCTTCAGGTAGATTTCCGGCGAGCCGTCCGGTGGATTGAACCGTATCAGCGGCGAGTGCAGGGCAAGACCCCGCAGACGCGACGCTGCCGCCCGTATGGCCTCGATCCCGGGTGCTTCGAGCGGGCCCACGCTATCTCAGGCTCGACACGAAAATAAGGCCGAAAGCGACCGGCGCGGCAAACCGCAGTATGAACCGCCAGTAGCGGAAGCGGATGTCGTCGGCGATCCCCAGTTCATCCTGGGTCGAACTGCGCGACATCATCCAGCCCGCAAAAACCGCAATCAGCAGTGCATTCAGCGGCAACATGACGTTCGCGACGAGGAAATCCATCAAATCGAAAATGGACTTGTCCTCGAAGAACGTGAACATGCCCAGCAGACGGACGTCGTCCCAGACATTGAAGGAAAGTACGATCGCCAGGCCCACGAACCATGCCGCGGTTCCGGCGAGCAGGGCCATCCGGGGCCGTTTGAAACCACGGTGCTCCTCGAGCCAGGATACGACCGGCTCGAGCATGCCGATGGACGATGTCAGCGCCGCAAAGGTCAGCAAAATGAAAAACAGGCCGCCGACCAGGGCGCCGCCGGGCATCTGCCCGAAGGCGACCGGCAGCGTGACGAAGATCAGGCCCGGCCCCTCGCCCGGGTCCAGCCCGTAGCGCAACACCAGCGGGAATATGGCCATGCCGGCAAGCAGGGCCACGAGGGTGTCGGCGGCGCCGATGACGATACCGACCTTCGGCAGCGACACGCTCTTGGGAAGATAGGCCCCGTAGGTGATCATGGCGCCGACACCGATCGCCATCGAGAACAGGGCCTGCCCCATGGCCATCAGTACGCCGGTTACCGTTAGCTTGGAGAAGTCGGCGTCGAACAGGAAGTCGAGACCCATTCTGAAATCACCGACGAACATCGCGTAAACGACCATGAACAGCAGGATGATGAACAGCGCGGGCATCATGATTTTCACCGCGGTTTCCAGTCCGTGCCTTACACCCTTTCCGACTACCCAGACGGTCAGGGTGATGTAAACCGTGTGCCAGAAAATCATGCTCCACGGGGACGCCAGAAGCTGGCTGAACAGCTTGCCGGAGCCCTCCCCGGACACTTCGCTGAAGTCGCCCGCGAACGATTTGAAAACGTAATCGACCGCCCAGCCGGCAACGATACTGTAGTAGGTGAGCCCCAGCAGTGGAATCAGGATGCTGAGCCAGCCGATGATCTGCCATTTCTGACTGTGGCCTTCGGCTTTCGCCAGTTTCGACATGCTGACGACGGGGCTTTGCTGGCCGCGCCGGCCCATGGCCAGTTCCGCCATGATGATCGGGATGCCCAGAAGCACCACGAAACCGATGTACACGAGCACAAAGGCGCCGCCGCCATTGGTCCCGGCGACGTACGGGAAGCGCCAGATGTTGCCGAGGCCCACGGCCGCACCGATGGCCGCCAGCATGAACGCAATCGGGGAAGACCAGGTTTCATGGACTTTGTTATTTTGCTGCATCGTCGTCTCCACAAGGTTTTTGTGTATTTATTGCTCGGATTTCAAAATCATACTTCAAAGCCGTGGCTCCTGCCGCCGGAGGTTCACGCCAGCAGTCGCCGGTGCTGGTGCAGTGCCTGGAACAGGCGCTCGATATCGGCCAGGTCGTTGTAAAAGTGCGGGGCGATCCTGAGCCGGCCGTCGCGGCAGGAGACGACGATGTCCTCATTCGCCAGTTCCGCCACGAGCCGGTGGTCGTCCGTGGCGTCCAGCGTCATCATCGCCGCGTGCTGTTCCGGGTCGGCAGGCGTGGAGAGGCGGTAGTTCGCTTCCAGGGCAGCGTCCCTGATGGCGCGGGTTAGAACCCTGATCCTCGCCTCTATGGCGTCCAGGCCGATCTCGTGCAGGATCGCCAACCCCGCCTCGGCCATGTAAGTGTTCGGGACCGGCGGCGTGCCCGCCTCGAAACGCCTCGCTGACAGTGCCGGCGCATAACGGGTAATGTCCATCGCCGTGATGTCCTGCTGGGCGAACCAGCCGGTCACGGTCGGCACCAGCGATGCAATCAGTTCCTTGCGTACGTACATGAATGCGATTCCGGCGGTACCCAGCAGGTACTTCAGCATGCCGCCGACGAGGATGTCGACACCCGCTTCCCCGGCGTCGAACCGGATCGTGCCCAGGGACTGGTAAGCGTCGGCCAGCATCAGGGCGCCCTTGCTCCGCGCCATCCGTGCAATGGCCGGTATGTCCTGCCTGGCGCCGTTTCTGAAACAGACGTGGGCCGTTGCCACGATCAGTGTCTCTTCGTCAATGGCCCGTTCGAATTTTTCCAGCGGAATCCGGCCGTCTTCGGCCCGGATCCGGATCACCCGTGCGCCGCGGGCTTCCTGCGCGTACCAGATCTGCGCATTGGTCGGGAACTCGAAATCGGTGATGACGACCTTGTTGCGCGCCCCGCTGAAATCCAGGGCGCTGGCGACGGAGTCGATACCGGCCGAGACCGACGCGGTTACCGCCACTTCGTCGGCGCTGACACCGATCAGGCGTGCGACCGATGTCCTCACCGCTTCGTTGCGTTCGAGCCAATAGTCCCATTCGGCACCGTTTTCATTGCGGGCCAGCAGGTACCTTTGCAGCGAGGCCTCGACCTCGTGCGCGAGGGCGCCGTAGGAGCAGCTGTTCAGGTAGGTCTTGTGCTCGAGCACCGGAAACCGGGCGCGGACCTGTTGCCAGTCCTGACCGTTCGCGGGGCTCGTCATCGGATCTTTCCTGGAGGCATCGGGCGATTTTTCAATCCATGACTTGGCTGGTAATCAGGCCGGGGAAAATGTATGCTCAAGTTACATGAAAACGTATATGGTTTCAAACGGGTTCTACAACAACGAATGAACAGGCACAATGGAGGGGATCGCTGGCTCGGGAAATTCGTCCCGTACCTGATCTACCGCATAACCAATAAGCTCAATCAACGTTTGAGGCGCAGCCTGCGCAAGTCCGGTATCAACCTGGCGCGCTGGCGTGTTCTGGCGGTGCTCAAGGACCACGGCTGCATGAACATGGGTGAGATCGTGGACGCGACCATCATCGAGCAGCCGACCGTCAGCCGGATCGTGGACCAGTTGGAACGCGAAGGCCTGGCGGTGCGCAAAGTGGGCGACGAGGACTCGCGCTATGTCCAGGTCATGCTCACCGAGGCGGGCGAGAAGGCGTTTGCCAGGGTGTATCCGCTGGCGACCCGTCATCAGGAAAAGGCGTTGCAGGGCTTCAGCGGCGAGGATATCGAAGTGCTGACCGGGCTGTTGAAGCGAATCCTCAATAATATTGAAAGGGAAGTCTAGAATATCGGCAAGCAAGTCTAGGCCGGGTGGACAATTTATCCCGTTGCGGTGCCATTTCAGATGGCATATAGTCCGTCTGATAAGGTGCACAGCAATTCCAAGAATCATCAGTCAACCACTACTGAGGTATGTCATGAAATCGAAGCAAGTCCGCAGACAGATCATTTTTGCAGGACTGTTAACTTTTTGCGCATCGGCCTATGCGGCTGAGAATGTGCTTGAAGAAGTCCTGGTAACCGCGACCAAGAGAGGCAGCCAGGACGTTCAGTCCATCCCGGCTTCCATTTTTGCAGTCGGTGGTGCGGCGTTGGAAGACAAGGCCAATTTTTCCTTTCGCGATATCGCCAGCAATATTCCCGGTCTGACCTTCCAGGACCTCGGGCCCGGCGACATGGAGTTCATTATCCGCGGCGTTAACGGCAATGGCCCGGCGGTCGTCGGCAGTTACTTCGGAGAGTACGTCATCACCGCCAGCGACCAGCAGGACGGCGGCGGCAAGAACGCGCCGTTCAAGTTGGTCGACATCGAGCGTGTCGAGGTATTGAACGGACCGCAGGGCACGCTGTACGGCGCCAACTCGATGGCGGGCAACATCCGTTACATCCCGCGCAGGGCCGATCCCTCGAAGTTCGACTCCTACGGCGATTTCGATTGGTCGAACATCCGTGGCGGCGGCGACGGTTACAACGCGACCGCCGTGCTCAATATGCCGATCTTTACCGACAAGCTGGCCATCAGGCTGGTGGGGTACCGGACCGACATGGACGGCTGGGTCGACCAGCCGCGGTTGCAGACCGGGCCGAGTACCTTCGACGGCAACGCCAAGGACATCAACTCCGAGGAAACCGACGGCGTGCGTGTCGGCATCTTCTGGCAGGCGTCGGACCAGCTGAGTGTCGATTTCCTCTATGTCGGTCAACGTACCGATATCGGCGGCACCTCGCGCTTCACCGCCAAGGGCTCACCGGCCTGGCCGGACGAAATTCAGGCCATATCGGACTTGCCGGGCAGTCCCGGGTACGCCGATTTGGCGGGCCTGCCTTCGCTGACGCCGGACAGAGACTACATCAATACGGACATCACCCAGTCGCCCAGGCAAGACGACGTCGACTTGTTCGGCACCACGCTGACCTATGACACCGGCGCCGGCAGTTTCGTGTTGTCCGCCAGTGATTACGAGCACAAGATCGACTACACCTTCGACAGCACCCCGATCCTGCTGTTCTTCCAGGCCCCTGTCGTCGGTATTACGAACCAGCCGCAGTCTTACAAGATCAAGATGGCGGAGGGACGTTTCGCCTCGAGCTTCAGCGGCCCGTTCAATTTTGTCGCCGGCGTTTACTACCAGAAAGAAGAACAGGATTTCGCGGTTCACGTGACCACGACCGACGGCAACGGCGGCAATGTGCCGTGGAATCCGGACAACTCGAATGATGCGTTCCTGTTTGGCGGCACCGCGATTTTCGGGCGCTTCCGCGCTGATGAAATCGAGCAGAAAGCCGTATACGGCGAAGCCACCTATGATTTCTCGGACCGCTGGCAACTCAAGGGTGGTCTGCGCTACTTCAAGGTCAACCTGACGTCCGACCAGGGCACGACGCACGGCTTTTTCACCGGTGCGGACGTTCCTTCGGGCGAGATCGTCGGCACGACCGCCAACGGCAACCTCGTGGGGCGTCTGAAGGGCAACGAGGACCAGGTTACGCCGATGGTCGCGCTGTCCTACCACTGGACGGACGACGTCATGACGTACATCCTGTATTCCGAAGGCTTCCGTACCGGCGGTGTCAACAATTCGAACCAGCCGTTCGCACAGGGCATACCGCCGATTTATGACTCTGACAAGCTGAAAAACTACGAACTGGGTATCAAGTCACAGCTGCTCGATAACCACATGCAGTTCAATGCGACCTTGTTCCACATCGACTGGAGCGATATCCAGGTCGAGCCGCGTGACCCGGCGGGCAATATTCCGTTCACGACCAATGGCGGCAAGGCCGAGATCAACGGTGTCGAGTGGGGTGTGAAGGTGCTGATGACCGACAACCTGCAGTTGGCCTTTACCGGCACCGGGTTCTTCAAGCACGAACTGACCACGGACCAGCCGGTATTGCCAGGCGCGTCTCCCTATGTCATCGTCGGTCAGAAAGGGGACAATATCCCCAACGTCGCCAGTACCCAGTACAACCTGTCGTTAACGTACGACCGCCCGGTGGGTGACGGCATGAACCTGCAGGTGATCGGTGACGCCGTTTACCGTGGCAGCACGAACACCGAGTTCCGGCCGAACAGCCCGTTCAACATCCCGCTGGATTCGTACACGCAGTTCGACCTGATCGTCAACCTGGCCTTGAACGAGCACTGGACCATCGGCGCTTATGTCAAGAACCTGACCGACGAATACGGCGTCATCGACGGCATCGGCACCTTCCAGGACCCGCGGGCCGTGGTGGCCTTGCGTCCGCGCACCTTCGGCGCGCGCCTGGTCTGGAGGCAATAACAGGCGGAATTTCGGGCCAGGCAAGCCGCAGTGCCTTTCTGACCCGCTTTCGCTCCCTGCAAGTACGGCACCCATGGATTTCCATGGGTGCCTTTTTTTACCCGTGCGGGTCAGGTCCGCGGCACGATGATGTGAGGTATCTGCGCGCTATTGAGCAAGTCGTTCAGCGTTTTCAGGTCGCCGTCCAGGATTTGCTGCATGCCGGCCTTGATTCCCGTCCACTGCTCGGTCAGTTCGCGCGCCCTGAGTTCGCTGCCCGCGTTGACCGGCGGGTCCTGGTCGAGGACGCCGATCAGGTGTAGTACCTGCGTGCTCAGCAAACGGCTCGGGAAAGCGATGCGGTCCTGCACACCGTTGGGCAGCGGCGGTTGCGGCACCTGCTCTTCCCACGCCGCGATCTTGTCCAACAGGGCCTGACCCTGCTTCGCGATGGCTTGTCCCTGGGGGCTCGTCTCGGTGATGTCCATCAACTGCCGGGTCTGATCGGCAACCGAGCGCAGCCGGTTCGTCGAAGCGTGGATGTCATTGACGAGGGCAGCCATTTTTGCAAGTAGCTGTTGTTGATGGGCCCAGGCTTCCGCGGCAATCGGTTTGCGCCGCGGGTCGGGCACGACCGCCAGGGGTTGCGTCGTGACCTTGCCGTTATAGCTCAACCGCACCTGGTACGCGCCCGGGGCCACGCGGTAGGGCCGCATACTGACGTAGCGGATGGTGTCACCCACCGGTGTATACCGCTCATGGCGAAGATTCCACACGTAACGGTTCAGGCCCTCTTTGGTGCCGAGTGGCGGGGCAGGCGGCTCCGAGATGACGCCCTTGACGAACGTGCTTTGCTTTTCCTCCGACTGTTTGTTGCTGAAGGTGCGCAGGACTTTACCGCCGGCATCCACGACCTCCATCACCAACTCGCCGCCCGCCGCGTCGATCGTGCCGTCGACCGAATAGTAGATGACGGCGCCGTCCGGCGGGTTGCTGGCCTGCTGGCGCAACCAGGTGTTCTGGTCCAGGCGGTAGGCATTCGCGGGCTTGTAAAGATGCATGGCCTGCCTGGCATCGTTTTCACTGACCTGGCGCAGAGGCGAGATGTCGTCCAGTATCCAGAACGCCCGGCCCTGGGTGGACGCCACCAGGTCGTCGCCGTGTACGCGCAGGTCCGTGATCGGCACCTTCGGCAGGTTCAGCTGCAATGGCTGCCACTCGGCGCCGTCGTCGAATGAAACATACACACCGGCCTCGGTGCCGGCGTACAACAGACCCCGGCGTCGCGGGTCTTCCCTGATCACCCGGGTAAAGGCTTCCGGCGCGATTCCGTTGTCGATGGGTGTCCAGCTCTTGCCGTAATCGCCGGTCTTGTAGAGCATGGGCTTGAAATCATTGAACTTGTAGCGCGTCACGGCGATATAAGCCGTTGCCGGGTCGTGCGGCGAGACCTCGATTTCATTGACCAGCGCTTCCGGCATGCGCTTTGGCGTCACGTCCTCCCAGTGGGCACCGCCGTCCCTCGTCAGCGATACCCGGCCGTCGTCGGAGCCGGTCCATATCGTTCCGGCGTCATGCGGCGATTCGGCGATGTACGTCAGGGTGCTATAGTGCTCGCCACCGGCGCCTTCGATCATGATCGGGCCGCCGATCGTTCCTTGTTTTGCCTTATCATCGCGGGTCAGATCCGGGCTGATGGCGGACCAGGACCGGCCGCGGTCCGTCGATTTGAGGAGCACCTGTGCGCCGTGGTAGATGACGCTGGGGTCATGGCTCGACACCACCACCGGTGCGTTCCAGTTGTAGCGATAGCGCAGCTCCTTGCCGGGCCTGAAACCGGCGAAGTACGGATAGGCTTCGATGTCGCGCACTTCATTGGTGTCGGTATCGAGTTCCGCAATACCGCCGAGGATATCGGTGCCGTACACCAGCACGGGGTCGTTCGGGTCGAGCGCGATTTGTGCGCTCTCGCCGCCGGACACGGCCCGGAAATGGCGCATGCTGATACCGTTTTCCAGCGTGCGGCTGGGGATGCGGACCGTGGAGTTGTCCTGTTGCCCGCCATAGAGACGGTAGGGAAAGGCATTATCGACAATCACCCGGTAGAACTGGCCGGTCGGCTGGTTGTTCAGGGTCGACCAGCTCTCGCCGGCATCGATGGAAACGGTGGCGCCGCCGTCGTTGCCTTCCACCATCAGGCGGTTGTCGTTGGGGTTGATCCAGAGGGAGTGGTTGTCGCCGTGCGGCGTCTTGACCCCGCTGAAGGTGACGCCGCCGTCGATCGAGCGCACCATCGATGCGGCCAGCACGTAAACCGTGTTCTCATTGACCGGGTCGGCGAATACCCGCGTGTAGTACCAGCCGCGGTCGCGGATGCCCGGGTCGCTGTTGACGTGTTTCCAGGTCAGGCCGGCGTCGTCCGAGCGGTAGACCCCGCCGTCCACCGCTTCGACCATGGCCCAGACCCGGTCCGGGTTGGCGCGGGAAACGCTGATGCCGGTGTTACCCATCAGCTTGGGCAGCCCTTTTTCCAGCTTCTGCCAGGTGTCGCCGCCGTCCAGCGACCGGTACAGACCGCTGCCGGGCCCGCCGCTGCGGACATTCCATGGCGTGCGGCGGTGATCCCACATCGCGGCGTACAGGTGGCGTGGGTTGCTCATGTCCATGCTGAGGTCGCTGACGCCGGTATCGGTATCGACGAACAGCATGCGGTCCCAGGTCGCGCCGCCGTCCGTGGAGCGGTAGACGCCGCGCTCTTCGGTGGCAGCCCACGGGCTGCCCTGGGCGCCGATGTAGACGACATCGGGGTCGTTCGGGTCGATCAGGATGCGCGATACCTGTCTCGTTTTTTCGAGACCCAGGTGTACCCAGCTGCGGCCGCCGTCGACGGATTTGTAGACCCCGTCACCGTGGGAGGTGGTCACGCCCCTGACCGGTGACTCGCCGGTACCGACATAAATGACGTTCGGGTCGGATTCGGCGACCGCGATGGCGCCGATCGTGCCCGTGTTGAAGTATCCGTCCGATATGTTCTCCCAGCTTCCGCCGCCGTTGACCGTTTTCCAGACGCCGCCGCCGGTGGCGCCCATGTAGTAGGTGAACGGCTGATCCGGGTGGCCGGCGACCGCGGTCACGCGGCCGCCGCGGAACGGTCCGACATTGCGCCACACCAACGCCTGGTAAAGCTCCTGGTCGATGGGGTAGGCGCCGTTTGTGCGAGGTTTGGCTTGAACCGTGACGGGTGTCAGGCACGCCGCCAGCAGCACAATCAGTAATAGCTTTATCTTGGTGGATGTCATGTTCATCGAAGTTACCTCGCTATCGGAGTGGATTCTGAAGCATATGCCAAATCATATATAAAGAAAACTGTTGACGACATCGGAAATGTCGCGGACTTGCAGTACCAAGCCGGCGCCGGGACTTCGCAGACGGCGAGATGCAAGGCGTTGTCAGATCCGCCGGCCTTGCTTTTTGGTGAGCGATTTTGCAACTGGTTCAAAAAATATGCTTGAACGGCTATATGATACAGCATATGATTCGACATACACATGCGAGTTCGCAGGTGTGCGCTGCCCCAAAAACATGAGAATTCTCCGGAGGTAACCTATGAGGCGCAACAACTTACTATTTTTAACTCAGTGCTGCACCGCCGCGTTGTTGATGACGACGGGCGGGCTGGCCCTTGCACAGGACGACCAAAGCGACGAACAGTCCAGCGAGAGCGCGGGGGCCATCGAAGAAGTTATCGTGACGTCCCGAAAACTCGGTGCCGAAAGCCTGCAAGACATTCCGGCGGCGGTCAGCGCGCTGAGCCGAAAGGACCTGGAAGAAGGGATGGTGGTGGACTTCGAGGACTTTGCGCGGCAGATACCGGGTTTGACATTTCTGGACACGAGCCCGGGTGAAAAACGCTACGTCATCCGCGGTGTGCAGTCGGCCGGTCAGCAACAGGTGGCGGTCTATTACGACGAGGTTCCGTTGCCGGGTGTGCAGAGTTCCACCTCGGACAGCGGCGGTCAGACGACCGACCTGAAGCTGTATGACATGGAGCGCGTCGAGGTTCTGCGCGGCCCGCAGGGCACCGTGTTCGGCGCCAACTCCCAGGGCGGCACGGTGCGTTTCATTACGACCCAACCCAAACTGGACAACTGGGAAGCCTACGTCAGCACCGAGCTGTCGCAGACCAAGCCTTCCAGCGACAGCAACTGGAATTATCAGGCCGTCATGAACGTGCCCCTGGCAGACTCCTTCGGCGCGCGCGTGCTCGCCTATGACGGTGAGGATGCCGGTTATATCGACAACACGAGATGTCGCGCCACCAATCCGGCCGAAGATCCGCGCTTGCCGACCACCCAGCTTTCCTGTCTGAATCTGAATGACTTCAACTGGGCCAAGACCCGGGGCCTGCGCACGAACCTGTTGTGGCAGTTGAGCGACACGTCGAGCATCAAGGCCCAGTTCTGGTGGCAGAAGCGCGATACCGGTGGTGATTCACGCTACCATCCGTATGATGCGTACAATCCGAATCCGACAGATCCTGTTTATGCGGGCGGAGCGGATGCGACCGCTGCCTTCACCTACTTCCAGCAAGGCAAATACAAGAGCGGTGATTACGCGCAGACACCGAAGCCGGACACGCAGAGAATTTACAGCCTGACCGGCGAATTCGAACTGCCGTTCGCCGATCTGACCGCGACGGCTTCACGCTACGAGCGCGATTTCCAGTTCAAGTTCGATTCCACCTGGATCATCACGTTCTTGCTGCAGGACAACCTGGGTAACCCGCCCTGCACCAACCCGGGTGTTCCCGGCGCCGACCCTGCGGGTTGCCTGCGTGCAGATTTGCTCTTTGCACTCACCGACCAGAACCAGGATTTGGAGCAGAATGCATTCGAGTTCCGATTCAACTCCAAGGATTCGGACTCACCGATCAAATGGGTGGTGGGCGGCTTCGCGCGTGAGCGCAAGAGCCATTTCCAAAGTTTCGTGCCCGTGATCGACACCAACGGCCTGACGTTCAGCGACGCTTCGGCGCCGTCGCTGCCGCCGGGGAGCGAGATCGGCGCCGGCGTGCCGGGCTGCGATCCGTGCGTATTCGCCCGCGAGGACAACAAGGACATCAAGGAATACGCCTTTTTCGGCGAGGTCAGCTGGTCGATAACCGATACACTGGATTTGAACTTCGGTGCGCGTTATTTCAAGGTGAAACAGACCGAAGCCGGCCGTACGGTGTTCCAGTTCGCCGCCTTTGCGCCCAACCCGCCGGATCCGACCACACCGGATGGAGCAACGCCATTCAGTTACAATAACCTGAATGACAACGAGACACCCTGGAAGGTCGCACTCGCGTGGCATGCCTCGGACGATGTCACTGTCTATGGCCTGCGCGCCAACGGCTTCCGGCTCGGCGGCACCAACAACCGCGGTATCGGTGCAATCTTTATTCCGGAAAACTTCCAGTCCGATGAGCTGATCAACTACGAGGCCGGCGTCAAGTCACTGTTGGCCAACCGGCGCGTTACGTTGAACGTCTCCACGTTCTACATGAAGTGGAAGAACCTGCAGGTCGCGGGTCAGGACAGTACCGGTGCGTTCGGCTTTATCGGCAACGCCGGTGAGGCGGAAGTCCAGGGTGCGGAGCTCGAGTTCAGGGCTGCACTCACCGACCAGTGGGATGTTAGCGTGCAGGCGACTTACCTGGCCAAGCACGAACTGACCGAGGACCAGGTAACGAGTGATTTCCTGGCGCCCGGCAAGAAGGGCGACGACCTCCCGCGCATTCCGGACTGGACCGCCGGCTTTACCGTCCAGTACCGCTACCAGCTTCCGATCAGTGGTTGGGACGGCGCGTTCCGCGTGGAAGGCAGTTACACCGGTGATTCATACACGCAACTGAATACCGGTAGCCCCGATTACCGCTACCAGGATCAGTATTCCATATTCAACGCGCGCGCCAATTTCCATAATGATGCGATGGATCTGGACGTGACCCTGTTCATCGACAATATCATGGACAAGCAGGGCGACGTGTTTATCAACGCCGCCAACGGGGAACCGACCAGCAAGGTCACCAACCGGCCGCAGACCGTCGGTATCCAGATCACCAAGGGATTTGGACGCAACTAGGCATTGGCCCGGCCTGTTACCGGCTAATGTAAACGTGTCAACAGAAGGGGACAGCCGCCAGTTACCGGCGGCTGTCCCCGCCTGCCGTGCGCTAGCCAGCCCCGCTTGTCGAACCCTGCCGTTCTAAATCGTCGCACAGCCGCCTGACAGGCCCCGGGCCCCAGAAATCTATACCATATTGAGGAATTGGACATGTGTCAGCCAAGTTATCATCAGCGTCGCCCGTTGCTCTGTGCAGCAGTATTCCTGATCGCTTGCGTCGTCAGTCTCAGTGCGACGGCCGCGGATTACTACAGGGTTCCGGAGTATTCCAGCCCCAAGGGCACGACCATCATTCATGCCGGCACGCTGTTGGCCGTACCGGGACAGGCGCCGCGCGAGCAGCAAACCATCGTCGTGCGTGACGGCAGGATCGTCAGGATCGAGCCGGGTTACACACGGCCGCAGGACGCGCGGGTCGATGGCGAAGTACGGGTGGTCGACCTCGAGGACGCGTTCGTCATGCCGGGCTTTATCGACCTGCACGTGCACCTTTCATTTCAGGCCGGCAGCACGCGCAAGCTCGCCCTCGTGACCGACACGGACGCCGACACGGCCTACACCGCGGAGATGTACGCGCGGCGCACGCTGCTGGCGGGTTTCACGACGGTTCGAGACCTGGGTTCGCACGGTGACGCGATATTCGCCTTGCGCGATGCGGTCAAGGCGGGCAAGGTCGCCGGGCCCAAGATACTCGTGTGCGGTGATATCATCACGCCCACGGGCGGGCACGCGGACATTCTGGGTTTTCGCCAGGAAGTTCTGAACGCCTTGCCCTCCACGGGCGTTTGTGACGGCGCCGACAGCTGTCGCGCGGCTGTGCGCAGGCAGGTAAAGCGCGGTGCCGACGTGATCAAGGTCACTGCGACCGGCGGTGTTTTGAGCGAAACGGCGACCGGCACAGGGCAGCAGTTCACCGACGAGGAGTTGCGTGCAATTGCACAAACGGCACATGCGCTCGGGCGCAAGGTCACGGCACACGCGCATGCAAAGGCCGGTATCGAGGCCGCGCTCAATGCCGGTTTTGACTCGATCGAGCACGCCATGTGGGCCGACGAGGACACGATGAAGCTGTTCAAGAAAAAGAACGCCTGGATGATACCCACGGTGTACCCGATCACCGCGGTGGGGGACACGCCGGAAAAGATGAAGCAGGGTCCGTTCAGAAACATGCCGCCGCCGGTGATGGCAAAACTGCTGCGCTTGGGCAGACAGCCCAAGGACATGACGCGGCTCGCGCATGACATGGCGGTCAAGATCGCCCTCGGCACCGATTCCGGGGTTTCGCCGCACGGTGAGAACGCGCACGAATTCATTGAGTACGTCAACGCCGGCATGAGCGAAATGGAAGCCCTGAAAGCCGGTACGGTCGACGCCGCGGAGGCCGGCGGATTTTCCGAGCGCGCCGGGTCCATCGAACCCGGCAAGGCCGCGGATATCGTCGCCATGTCCAAAAGCCCCCTGGAGGACATCAGCGCCGTGTTGAGCCCGCGTTTCGTGATGCGTGACGGGGTCATATTCAAGCAGGCCGGGCAAGGGGCAAGCCATGAAGTTTATTGACTTGTCGACCGCTTTCAGGGGGGTAGCCGCGGCGCTTCTGTTCACCTGCTTTCCCGCCGCCTTCGCCGGCTCACTGCTGATCGATAACGTGACGCTGATCGACGGCACCGGCCGTGCGCCGGTGGCCGGTGTCTCGGTGTTGGTGGAAAACGACCGCATCCGGCGTGTATCGCGTCACACGATCGAAGCGCCTGCAGGCAGCCGGCGTATCGACGGCAGCGGAAAATACCTGCTGCCCGGCCTGATGGACATGCACGTTCATCTCAAGGGCGGTGTCGAGGTTACACCGGAAGGCCTGCTCGAGCCGAAAATCGACAGGGCCAGGGGCGTGCGCGCGCTGCACAGTTACCTTTACACCGGGGTCACTTCGATTTATGACGCCGGCAACGTTCCGGACTACATACTGGGCCTGCGCGACGACGAGCGCAGCGGGAAGCTCGTCAGCCCGCGGATATACGCAACCGGCGGCATCGTCACCTACCCGGGCAGCCACGGCAGCAGCGATTTTGCAACGCTGGTGGACAGCTGGCCCGAGGCCAAGCCATTGCTCGATGCCCACATCGCCCGCAAGCCGGATATCGTCAAGCTGACCTTCGAGGAGCGCGGCTGGGGTTCGCGGCCGATGATTCCCAAGCTGTCGGTGGACCTGATGCAGCGGATCGTCGAGTACTACAACGACCGGGGTATACGCAGCACCGTTCATACATCCAGCGAACTCAGGGCCCGACAGGCGATTTTCGCGGGCGTGGACTCGCTGGCGCACCCGGTCATTCAGGGACCGATCACCGACAGTTTCGCCAAGTTGATGGGCGCCAAGAAAATACCGATGGTCACGACGCTGACGATCGGCGAGAACTATAGCCGCCTTGCAGAGCACCCGGAATACCTGGACGGCCCGATGTACAGGGCGACGCTGACGAGCGAGGAGATCGAGTTCCTGAAAACTGAAAAACGCAAGGAATACCAACAGCGCAAGTGGACCTGGTGGATGAAAATCATGACAGGCATCGCGCAAGAAAACGTGTACAAGGTGTACGAGGCAGGCGGCGTGCTGGTCGCCGGCACCGACCAGAGTTCGGGGCCCGCATTGCACCGCGAACTGGAATTGCTCGCGGACGCCGGCATCCCACCGCTCGAAATCATCCGGATTGCGACCCTGAACGGCGCCGTGTTTCTCGGCAGGGAGCACGAGCTGGGTTCGGTCGAGGAAGGTAAAATCGCGGATCTGATCCTGCTGAAAGCGGACCCCGCGGCGGATATCCGCAACACCGGACAGGTCGCGCTGGTCATCAAGGCGGGTCAGGTCGTCGACCTGTCAAAACTGCAGTTGCCGGTCAATCAATGAACTTGAGATACAGAAAATAGACGGAAAACGAAGTCATCCAGATTACACCGATCGCGCTCAATGCCAGCAGACCGCGCCCCGGGCGGGCCTCGGGCGGGAAACTCGAGGCGGTCATGACACGGTGGTTGAGCCAGGCGATGATCGGCGCGAACAGGAACAGAATCGTGGAAGCGACATCGATAACCAGTTTCAGCGAAGTGACGAACACGCGCAAAATGAATATCGAGCCCAGCACCAATACGATCAGTGCGGTGATGTACACGGCCATATCCACCGGTGCCGCTGCCTTGCCGACCGGTTCCGTTTCCTTGCGCGCGTATATGTTGAAGAGACTGACCGCGGCGCGCGGGTATCCGTCCAGGCCGGCCAGCACGGTCGAGAACATCACCGCGACGGCAACCACCCCGATCAGCATTTCGCTCCAGTCGCCCAACGACTGCTTGTACAGGGCGATCAACTGTGCCGCGAAACCGGCCGCGCCGGACTCGAACGTGATGCCGGAGTGGTACATGAGCGCGGTGCCGAGCAGGACAAAGCAGACACCGAGTATAAAGGCCCCGGCGTAACCGATATGGAAATCGAGCAGCGATTCGCGCAAAGTCGGCCGGTGGGCGCTGTCCCGTGCCTTGGCCACCGACCACAGGGAGTGCCAGACGGAGATGTCGACGGAGGAAGGCATCATGCCGAGCAGGGCGACGACAAAGAATACGTCGGTCGTGTGGATGTGAGAGGGCAGGAGCAGGGCCGATTCCGACCAGTGGATTTTTGGCAGCACCAGGCAGGTCGCGACCAGCGTGGCCACGGCGAGCACCACCATCAGGATCTTGACCAGGCGGTCCAGCAGGTGATAACCGCCCGCGACGAGAATCAGCGTACAGCCGCCGAGTATGAAGACGGCTATCGTGAACGTGCCGGTGTGCAGTCCGAATGCGACCTTGGCGAGTCCGGCGGTGATCAGCGTGACCGCCGGAACGGCGGCGAACATCGTGCCGAGCGCGATGACGACATAGATCGCGGTCGCCCACTTGCCCTGGTCACTGTAGCCGAAGAGCAGGGATTTTCCGGTCGTGCTGGCGTACTGGGCACCGAAGCGGAAGGCCGGATACTTGGCGATATAGGTCAGCAGGATCAGGAACAGCAGCGAAAGGCCGTACTTGGCGCCGGCGCGGGTCGACTGAACCAGGTGCGATGCGCCGACCGCGGTCGCCGCATACAGGATACCGGGTCCGATCGATTTCAGCGTGCTGCCACTTGCGGTGTTCATGAGCCGCGTTTACCTTGTCTTGCTGCGGAGGCCGGCCAACGTTACCAAAGAGTCGGCGGCACTTCCACAACAGTTTCGGGATGGCGGGATGAAGACGAATCTTGATTCCGCCATTGGCGAGCTGCGGCAATTGCTGGGCGAGAGGCTCAGCACCAACCGTTCGATCCGCGAGCATCACTCGCATGACGAGTCGTGGCACGCCGCCCGGCCGCCCGATGCCGTCTGTTTCGTCAACGACGAGGCGGAAGTCTCCCGGGTCGTGCAGGTATGTTGCCGTGAAAAGATACCGATCATCCCGTTCGGAACCGGCACCGGTCTTGAGGGAGGCACCGTGGCGTCGCGGGGCGGCATCAGTATCGATGTTTCCAACATGAACAGAATCGTCGCGGTGAATGCGGAGGACATGGATTGCGTCGTGCAACCGGGTGTGACCCGCAAGACACTGAATGCCTATCTGCGCGACAGCGGCCTGTTCTTCCCGGTCGATCCGGGCGCCGACGCCTCGCTGGGCGGCATGGCGGCCACCCGTGCATCGGGCACCAACGCCGTGCGCTATGGAACGATGCGCGAAAACGTGTTGTCGCTCAGGGTGGTGCTGGCGGACGGGCGGGTCGTTACGACGGGGCAGCGCTCGCGCAAATCCGCCGCCGGTTACGACCTGACGCGTCTTTTCGTTGGCTCCGAAGGTACCTTGGGAGTCATCGTCGAATTGACACTGCGTCTGCACGGAAGACCCGCGGCGATCTCTTCCGCGAGGGTGTATTTCGACGGTGTCGAAGGAGCGGTCGATACGGCCATCCGGACCATACAGCACGGTATCCCAATCGCCCGGATCGAGTTGCTGGACGCCGCGCAAATGCGGGCGATCAACCGTTATTCCAAAACCAGCTACCCTGAAAAGGTCGCGTTGTTTCTCGAATTCCACGGCAGCGAGACGTCGGTCCGGGAACAGGCCGAAAGCGTCGGCGAAATCTGCCGTGAATCCGGTGGCTCGGAGTTTGAATGGACCGCCTTCGAGGAAGAGCGCCGTGCAATGTGGGACGCCCGGCACTCGGCGGCGTACGCCGCCATGGCGGCAAGACCTTCGGCACGGGCGTACGCCACCGACGTCTGTGTGCCGATTTCGCGTCTTGCGGATTGTATCCGCGAGACGCGGGAAGACGTTGAAAAACACACGAGCATACCAACATTCCTGTTGGGGCATATCGGTGACGGAAATTTTCATTATGTTTTTCTGGTCGACCCCGCGGACCCGCACGAACTGGACACGGTGACACAACTGGGTGGGCGCATGGTTGAGCGCGCCATCCGCATGGACGGAACCTGTACCGGCGAGCACGGCGTCGGCCAGGGCAAGCAGAAATACCTGGCGCTGGAGTACGGGGCCGAGGGCGTCGCGCTGATGCGCACACTGAAGGCGGCGCTGGATCCGCATCATCTTATGAATCCCGGTAAGCTGGTACCGCCAGCACCGGTCAATTGAAACCGCATTGAAGCAGCAAAGGACAGAATATGAAATGGCCAGCCAATAGAATTTTGCAAAGCTCACCGAAGAGCTTCGGCATGTACGAGCAAGCGATGAAGTTGATGCAGGAAGGCAAGGATGTGATCCATCTCGAGGTCGGGCGGCCCAGTTTCGATACGCCGCTGCACATCAAGGAGGCCACCAAGAAGGCGCTCGACGACGGTGTCGTGCATTATGGCGATTTTGCCGGCGACCCGTTGTTGCGGCAGGCGATTTCGGACAAGCTGCGCTCATTCAACGGGCTGGATGTGTCGACCGACGAGATACTGGTCACCAACGGCCTCACCCATGCCGCCTACGCCGTTTTCATGGCCGCCATCGACGAGGGGGACGAGGTGATCCTGCTCGAACCTTATTACCCGCAGCACGTCAACAAGATCGAGTTGGCGGGCGGCAAGGTCGTCACCGCGCCGCTGGACCGCGAAAACGGGTTCCGCATCGACGGCAAGGCCATCGAGGCCCGTATCAACGACAGGACCCGGATGATCTGTATCGTCAACCCGGCCAATCCGACCGGCAGGGTATACAGCCGGGAGGAGTTGCAGGTCATCGCCGACCTGGCCGTCAAGCACGACCTGCTGGTGGCCAGCGACGAAGTGTACGAACAGATCACCTACGACGGCCAGCAGCACACCAGCATCGCTTCGCTGCCCGGGATGTGGGAGCGCACGTTCAGCATGTTCGCCTACACGAAGGCTTTCGCGATGGATGGCTGGCGTCTCGGTTACCTGGCCTGCAAGCGCGAGTACATGCCGGCCCTGCTCAAGATCACCGTCAACGACGTGGCCCACGTCAATGTCTTTATCCAGCATGGCGGGCGGGCCGCGCTGACGGGGCCGCAGGACTGCCTGGCGGAGATGGTGGCCGAGGATGACCGCCGCAGACGGATGGTGTGCCGGCGGCTGAACGAGATCGACGGCATCGTCTGCCCGCTGCCGGAGGGGACGATTTACGCCTTCCCAGATGTCAGCGCCTTCGGCAAGCCCTCACAGCAGATCGCGGAAGAGATCCTGGCCGAGACCTATGTCGTGACGGAGGCCGGTACTTTCTACGGCCCGGCCGGCGAGGGACACCTGCGTATTTGTTTCGGCGCCGAACCCTATGAGGTCATCGAGCGGGCCATGGACCGGTTGCGGGACTACTTCAGCCGTTAGCCCGTATCGAGGGGAGGGCGGTTGCCTGCACACGGGGCACGTTCGATCTATCCGTGGACACTCGGCATCCGTTCCCGACGGATGCACGATCCCGTCCGCGGGCAACCGCCCTCTGCAAAATCCAGTACGTGAGATTGACCGCCCAAAGCCGCGGAAAATCACCCGCGGCATAGCGCGGCCGGGATTCACCCCTCGTTAACAACGTTGCCGAAATTCGCCGTTAACCTTCGGTCGCCCGGTGCCGTAGCCAGAGGGCGCCGGCCAGGAACACGGCGGCAACGACGAGACCGATCAGCATATTGGTCGAAAACAGGCGGTCCAGCATGTTGGCCAGCGTGACGTCGTGGTCGAAGGCGCTGCTGATCGGAACGCCCAGGGCGGCGATGTCATGGCCCTTGTTGTCGGCGGACATGATCAGCGGGCTGTTGACGAACCATTCGCCGATGATGCCGAATAGCTTCTTCTTCAGCGTGAAGGTCTGCAGGAAAGTGATCCAGATCTGCAGCACCGCGAACACCACGGGCGGCAAGGTTGCGAACAGCAGCGGTATGCGCGGCGCGAACGCGGACACCAGCATCAGCCAGCCGTATAGCGGCAGGGCCCATATCGATTGCGCCATGTAGCTCGCGAATACGAGGCTCCAGGCCTTGAACGGGTGACCGAGGCTGAGGAACAGCGTCCACGGGTTCTCGCCCAGTGACATGACCACGACCGAGGATACGATCATCATGGTGATATGGACCAGGACATAGACCGCCCAGAAGATCAGCGGCGCAACCACCATGGCAGAAAGCAGCTTCGAGGCGACGGTGAGCGTGTCGGACGCAGGCAGCGATTTCCAGAACAGGATGCTGCGGTCCTTGCGGTCGTCGTAGAGGGAACCCAGGAGATAGAAGAACACGACGAACGCCAGGACCACCGAAAACATCGTCGACATGGCCAGTGTCGATTCGTAGACAAATTTGGCGCGTACGCCGGGGTCCTGCTGGGCGGTGAAGTGGATCAGTTCCCTGAGTGTCTGGAATTCGTTGTCGAAATGGCCGAACGTGATGATGAACATCAGCATCACGGCCAGGTAGATACCGCCGATCACCAGCGGGGTGGTGCGGAAGGCACCCGTGTTTTCCCAGAATTCCCTCTTGATGAGGGCCAGCAGACGATTCATGCGTCACCTCCGTTCATGGTGGCAACAAACAGGTCGGCGACGCTGGGAGTGCGCACCTCGCCAAGTTGCTTGAGCTGTCCCCTGTCGGCGTTGTCAAACAGGAAAATGTGGCGCCCGAACAGTTCGCGTTCGGTCAGTGGCCGCAGTCCGCGCGCCGCTTCCACGCCATTCGGCCCGACCATCAGTTCCGCGTAGCGTTCCTGGACTTCGTCCATGCTGCAATCCAGCACGAGGCGGCCATCCTTGATGAAGATCAGATCCGTCAGGATGTGTTCGACCTCTTCGACCTGGTGGGTCGTGATGACAATCGTGCGCTGCTCGTCGAAATAATCGTTCAGCAGGTTTGTGTAGAACTGTTTGCGGTAGAGTATGTCGAGACCGAGCGTGGGTTCGTCGAGCACAAGCAGGTTGACATCGATGGCCATGACGATGGCCAGGTGCAGTTGGGCGACCATGCCCTTGGAAAGCTGCTTGACGCGGTGCTCCGCTGTGACCTTGGTGGAGGCCAGGTACCTGAGGCATTTTTCCCTGCTGAACCTGGGGTGTATCCGCTCAGTCAGTTCGATCAGTTGCCAGACCCGGATCCAGCGCGGCAGAACGGCGACGTCGGCGATGAAACACACGTCCTCCATCAGTGATGCGCGGTCCCTGGCGGGGCTTTTGCCCAGCACGTTGAGTTCCCCTTCGTAGGTGGTCAGACCCAGAATGGCTTTCAGGGCCGAAGTCTTGCCGGCGCCGTTCGGACCGATCAGGCCGACGATCCGCCCTGCCGGTATCTGGAGGTCGATCCGATCGACCGCGACGGTGCGCTTGTAGCGTTTGGTCAGGCCGTGCGCCTCGATGACGTAGTTCATGAGGATGAATCCTTGTTTTCCGGTACGGACTCGATCAGGTCGGTGATGTCAAGATTAAGCTGCTGGATACGCTTGAGCATGGCGGGCCACTCTTCCTGGATGAATTTCTGCCGTTCGCTATCTATCAGTTGCCGGCGCGCGCCGGGGCGGACGAACATCCCCAGACCGCGCCTCTTTTCGACCAACCCGTCGTCCACCAGCGCCTGGTAGGATTTCGAAACCGTGATCGGGTTGAGTTGGAAGTCCGTGGCCACGGTACGCACCGAGGGCAGGGCGTCGCCTTCCATGAGCGTTCCGTCCAGTATCATGGCAATGGTGCGTTCTTTGAGTTGCCAGTATATCGGCTGTGTGTCATTCCATTGTGCGGTCATGCGGGTCGTGTCGTCGGGGGCGGCCGGCTCAGCCGTGGCGGAACAACAGCAATCCCAGGTTCAGACCGCGGCGGTGGCTTTTCGCAGCGTTGTCGATGCCGTCATTGTCGGGGTTGCTGGCTTCCGTTGCCGGTTTGTTTTCGGGCGCCGAAGAATAGGCGTTCGTCCCTTGGCCGTGGTCGGCGACACTGCTCGCCAGGAGCATGACGGCGGCGGCGATGGCCAGCGTGTTCGGAATGCGTACCCTGTGCTGCGTAATGAACATCATCTCGGTCAACCTCTCATCAAGGCAATTCAATTTTAGTGTTGTAGTGAAGTATAACACTATAAAAAAGATTTGCAAACAAATTATTCAATGAATTTCGCCGGACCCGCGCGGGCCGCTCACGGGCCCGGGGCGCGCTTGCGCGTTCCGCTCCAGGCGAGCAGCAGCGCCAGCAGCATCGGCAGGTAGCGTTCGGCGACGTCCCCCGGCGTGACCGTGGTCCAATTCAGGATAACGGTCAGGACAAAGCCCGACGTCATCGCCGCGATCCTCCAGGGTGCCCTGACCGGGCCGCGCCATAACGTGATCACGAGCAGCGGCCCGAAGGCCGCGGCCAGCGCCTGCCACGCGAACAGTACGCGGCCGAAGATGGCGGCCGGTGAAAAAAGCGCCAGCGCCACCGCGGTCACACCGATCAGCAAGACGACGACACGCGCCTGCCGGAGCGTATCGCGGGTCGCCGTGCGGCCATTGCGCATGTCGTGGCTGACGCTGGCCGCGGCCACCAGCAGCTGGCTGTCGGTGGTGGACATGATGGCGGAAAGGATGGCGGATACCATGACGCCCGCCAGAACGGATGGCAGCAGCAGCGTGGCGAGGACGAACAGCACCTGCTCACCGTTCCCCAGCGTATTGGCCAGGATGCGGCCTGACCACCCCAAGACGACCATGCCGGTGTAGATGATCAGCGCCCAGACGATTGCGATCAGTCTCGCCCGCGGTATGTCGCGGTCATCCTCCATCGCCATGAAGCGATTGACCACATGTGGCTGGCCGGGATAGCCGAGACCGATCCCGGCCAGACCGAGGACGAATCCGGCGGCGGCGGGCAGACCCGGATGACCGGTCCACGCGGTCAGCGCCGGCAGGCCGTCGCCCGCGAGGCCGTGTGCCAGGGCAACCGGCCCGCCGGCGGCGATGACCGCGGTCACGGGCAGCAGGACCGCGCTGGCGGCCATCAGGATGCCCTGCAGTTGGTCGGTGACGCTGGCCGCCCAGAACCCGCCGAGAATGACGTATGCGAGCACGATGGCGGCACCCAGCACGATCGCGGTGACGGGATCGATACCGAAGGCGCTGGAAAACGTGTGACCGGCCGCCTGGAATTGGGCGGCGATATAGAACGTAAAGGAAAACAGGATGACGGCGGAACCCGCCCGCATGATGGTTTTGCGGGCCGGGTCATCGAGCGGGCCGGCGAGGAACTCCGTTAATGTCAGCGCGTTGTTGACACGGCTTTGCCGCCAAAGCCGCGGTGCGACCCAGTACCAATTGATCAGAAATCCCAGCAGCGTCGAGGGGATCAGCCAGACCGCGGGCAGGCCCCAACTGAAGGCGGCGCCCGATACGCCCAGCAGGCTCCAGGCCGAAGACGAACTTGCGGAGGCGCTGAGCGCGGCCACCGCGGGGCCGAGCTTGCGTCCACCCAGGTAAAAATCCTCGCTGTCTTCCGTGCGCCGGCTGGCCCACCAGCCGATGGTGAGCAAGAGAACCTGGTACGCGACGAGCGTGACGATCAACGCGTTCATGGCGCCGGCCGGTGTATCGCACCAGTCGGGTGGGGCGCCGTTGGAGCGTGTACAAAATCCATAGGTAAAAGCATAGTTCCTTGCCCCGTGAATGAGCGCGGCTAGTACCGGGTTCGCGGTCTGGCCAGGACCTGCCCGGCGCGCAGACGCACCCGGCCCGCGCCAACACCCGGGATGCAGGCGGAATTTGCAGGCTAGTTTATTACAAGTCGGCGAACAGTTGGCGGGGCCGGCCGGCGGGAGCCGCCATGGTTGGAACGTTTTAATTGCACTGGCGGTCTGTAATGTGGACAATTCGCTAACAAATTTGCAGGAGCAATGCTTTATGAACTCGATTAAATGGGGCCTCGTTCTGGCTTCCGTATTTCTGTCTTTGAATGCATGGAGTGCTGAACTGAAAACGGAACAGCAGAAATTGGGCTATATCATCGGTATGGATATCGGCAAGTCATTGCGTGAGCAGGCTTCGGATGTCGACCTCGATGCGCTGATGGAGGCGATTGTCACCACCTTCAATGGCGAAACGCCCAAGATGACGCCCGAGGAGGCCGCCGACGTGCGCAAGGCCTACGTTGAGAAGAGACACAAGGAACAGGCAGCCGAAAAAGCCAAGATCGGCAGCAAAAACCTTGCCGATGGCCAGAAATTCCTGGCGGAGAACCAGAAGAAAGCAGGCGTCAAGACCACGGCCTCCGGTCTCCAGTACGAAGTCATCAAGATGGGCGACGGGCCCAAGCCCAAGGCCACCGACACCGTCAAGGTCAATTACCGCGGCACCCTGCTCGACGGTACCGAGTTCGACAGTTCGTATGCACGCAAGGAACCGATATCCTTCGCGCTCGACCGTGTCATCCCCGGCTGGACCGAGGGTGTCCAGTTAATGCCCGTGGGCAGCAAGTTCAAGTTCTATGTCAAGCCTGAGTTGGCCTACGGGGAAAACGGCGGCGGTCCCATCCCGCCGAATTCGACCTTGATTTTCGAGGTGGAATTGCTGGGTATCGAGGACGCCGAGAAGTAGCTGTCCCGGGCCGTATCCACCCGCGCGGGGATGCGCCTTTCGTGCTTTTGCAACGGGACCGGTTTATGGTGCGGTCAGGGTCGTTTCTGGGGTCGATTTTTCCAATCAACCCTGGGGTGCCGACAACCCTGGCCGCGCCACCATATGTTCGTCATGCCCGTCCGCCTGGAGGGCATGGGTGAAAGTGTAAGGCGATGAGTGGAAGTCTAAAAGACCAATTGCTGGCCCTGGGTCTGAAAGCGAGCACAGCGGACGCCGGACCCAAAAAAAATTCCGCCAGGCGGGGCGGGAAGCGTCCGGCCGGCCGGGGTAGCAGCGAAATCCCGCTGGATCTGGCATTTCGCGTGCGTGAACAGGAAGAGCGCCGTGCGCGCAAGGAGGCGCTGGCCGACAAACGCGAGCAGGAACGGCGGCGGCGGGAAATCAACCGCAAGCTCCGCGCCCTGGTCGAGCGGCACGGCCTGCGTGATGCCGCCGCGGACTGCAAACGGCACTTCCTCTACAAGGGCCGAATCCGCAGTGTGCTGGCAACGCCGGAGCAGATCCGCGCCATCAATGCCGGTGACCTGGGAATCGTGTATCTGCGGGGCAATTACCACATTCTGCCGGCGGAGCAGGTGCAGGCGGTGCGGAAATTCGCGCCGGAGCACCTGCCGGACTTGCAGGGGGGCGAACCGCCGGCGGAAGAGCAGGATCACCCGGTTCCGGACGACCTGATCTGGTAGCCGGAGCCCGGGGCGTTCCCCCGTCGTCACTTGCCCGGTGTTGCGTAATGGGACGCCGGGTCCGCCGTGTCCTGTACACCGATGTCTTTCATGGTCATCGGCATGAGCGCGTCCCCGCCCTTGCCGTCTCCCACGTGACAGTCGGCGCAGCCGCGCGGCATGAAACGCGGCGGGGCCGGAAAGACGGTCAGATTCCGACCTGCAAGCCGACCTGCAGCGTTTGCGCCACCGGTATCTGGTACAACGCGGTCGCATCCTGGGTGTTGGCGGCCATGCGCACGAAGAGGCGGTCGCGCCACGAGGCCATGCCGTGACTTTTCCGGCCTGCGAGCAGGTCCACGTGCCCGATGAAATAGTGGATTTTGCCCAGATCCAACTCCAGGCCCAACTCGGCGCACTTCGCGAGTTCGGAGGGTATGTTGGGCCCCTGCATGAAGCCGTAGTGCAGGACCAGGCGGCAAAAGCCGTCGTCCAGTTCGGTCAGTTCCATGCGCTCGTCCGGCCGGGTCTTGGGAACGGGCTCGGTAACGACGCTCACCAGGATCACGCGCTCGTGCAGGATGCCGGTGCTGGCCACCAACTGTTGCAGGGCCGGCGGGGTGTGTTCCAGCCGTCCGGTAAAAAAGACCGCGACACCCGGTACGCGGGGCACCTGTTCACCGTCGAGCCAGCCGATGAACGTTTCGAGGTTGGACGTCATGCCCGCGATCTGGTCTCTGAGCAGGCTGGCGCCGCGGCGCCAGGTCGTCATCAAGGTAAACAACACGGTTGCGATCAGAATGGGCAACCAGCCGCCTTGCGGGACGGTTCGCAGGTTCGCGCCGAGGTAGCCGAGGTCAATGGCCAGGAATCCAAGCAGGAACGCGAGTGAAGACGACAGGCTCCAGCCGCCGCGTTCGCGCGCCACGTTGTAGGCCAGTACCGTCGTGATGGCCATGGCCGAGTTCACGGCGACACCGTAGGCCGCCGCGAGGTTGCCCGACGAGCGGAACGCCAGCACCAACCCGATCGCAACCACCATGAGCAGCCAGTTCACGCCAGGCAGGTAAATCTGGCCATGGGCTTCGGCGGAGGTCTGAGACACGGTCAGACGTGGCAGCAAGCCGAGTTGCACCGCCTGGCGCGTGAGGGAAAAGGCGCCGCTGATCACCGCCTGGGACGCGATACAGGTCGCGGCCGTCGCCAGGAAAACCAACGGATAAAGCCCCCAGGACGGGGCCAGATGGTAGAACGGGTCGACGCTCCCCGCGGGTGCTGAAATCAGCAGGGCGCCCTGTCCGAAATAATTGAGCAGCAGCGCCGGCAGTACGAGGGCGAACCAGACGGCGCGAATCGGAAACTTGCCGAAATGGCCGAGGTCTGCGTACAGGGCCTCGCCGCCCGTCGCGACCAGGAATACCGCGTAGATGGCGAAATACCCCTTCAGGCCGTTGGCGGCGAAGTAGTCGATCGCGTAGAGCGGGTTTACGGCCAGCAGGACTTCCGGCGCCCGCAGGATTCCGCGAACGCCCAGCATGGCCAGTACCGCAAACCATATCAGGGTCAGTGGTCCGAACACGGCGCCCACCCTCGCGGTGCCGTGCCGCTGTACCGCGAACAGGGCGAAAAGGACCGCGACCGTGATCGGTATCACGAAATGCGCCAGGCCGGGGGCGGCGACCCGCAGGCCCTCGACGGCGCTCAGGACCGATATCGCCGGGGTGATCATCGCGCCGCCGTAGAGCATCGATGCACCCAGGATACCCAGCAGGATGAGTATGCGCCGCCAGCGTCGCTCCTGGTCCCGTTCCGGTCTCAGCAGTGCCAGCAACGCAAACGTGCCGCCTTCGCCGCGGTTGTCCGCGCGCAGCACGAACACCATGTACTTCAGCGAGATGATCAGGATCAGCGTCCAGAAAATCAGCGAAAGTATGCCGAGCACGTTGGCGCTCGTGACCGGGATGGGACTGTGGCCCGCGAAGGACTCGCGCAATGCATAGATCGGGCTGGTGCCGATATCGCCGTAAACCACGCCGAGCACGGCGACAGCGAGGCTCGCGAATGGCTGGTTTTGCGGTGCGGAAGCGTGAGCCGTTTCCTGTGCCGCTTCCTGGACGTTTCGTCCCGCTGCGCTCTTGTCGCTGGTCGGCATCGGTTCTCCTTGAGCGGGCAGCTTACGCGGGGCGGCCGCTCAGTTCAAATTGGCAGCCAGCAGGCGGCGGGCCTCGTCGGCCGTAATGTTTTTCCGCGCGGCGTAATCCTCGAGTTGGTCCTGTTGGATATTGCCGACGACGAAGTAGCGGCTTTGCGGGTGCGCGAAGTAGTAGCCGCAGACGGAAGCGGCCGGCAGCATGGCGTATCCGTCGGTGAGTCGCATCCGTGAATGTTCGCTGGCGTCGAGCAAGGCGAAGATTTTCTCTTTTTCGCTGTGATCGGGGCAGGCGGGGTAACCGGGCGCCGGGCGGATGCCGCGGTACTGTTCAGCGATCAGGGCGGCGTTGTCCAGCGTCTCCCCGGGGTCGTAGGCCCACAGGCGCCGCCGCAGTTCGCGGTGGCAGTATTCCGCCAGCGCTTCTGCGAGCCGGTCCGCCAGGGCCTTGAGCATGATCGCCGAGTAATCGTCATGCTCCCGTTCGAATTCGGCGAGCTTCCTCTCGATTCCCAAACCCGCCGTGACGGCGAAAAGACCGATGTGATCGGGCAGACCGGACGCGGCGGGCGCGACGTAATCCGCGAGGCACAGGTTGTGGCGCCCGCCCGCCTTGGGCTTCTGCTGGCGCAGGAAGTTGAGACGTTCGAGTTCCCTCGTGCGCGAGGCATCGGTATAGACAACGACGTCGTCGCCGTCGGCGGCGGCCGGGAGTATCCCGATCGTTGCGCGCGCTTGCAGCCAGTGCTCGCTGACGATTTTCTGCAACATGGCCCGGGCGTCACCGAGAAGGCCGCGGGCGGCCTCGCCCTTGGCGGGGTCTTCGAGTATGTCGGGGTAGCGGCCCTGTAGCTCCCAGGTCTGGAAGAACGGTGTCCAATCGATCAACGGCAGCAATTCACCGAGTTCGACTTCGTCGATGACGTGCAGGCCCGGCCGTGCCGGCCGGCAGACCGAGTCCGGCTGCCAGGAAGCCGAAAAGGCATTGGCGCGGGCCTCCTCGAGACTGACGGGCGGCTGGCGGGTGCTCCCCTTCCTGCGCCGTTCGCGCATGGCCTCGTAATCCGCGGCAACGGCCTTCGCCAGCTTGTCGCGATCGGCCGCGTTGCAGAGTTTGCTGGCGACGCCGACGGCGCGCGAGGCGTCCTTGACCCAGAAAACGCCGCCGGCGTATTCCGGATCGATCCTGAGCGCGGTGTGCATCGGTGACGTGGTCGCGCCGCCGATCATCAGCGGTTGACTCATGCCGCGGCGCTGCATCTCCGCCGCCACGTGCCGCATTTCCTCCAGCGAGGGCGTGATCAGACCGGAAAGACCGATGATGTCCACCTCTTCACGGATAGCGGTTTCGAGGATTTTTTCCGCCGGCACCATGACACCGAGATCGATGATTTCGAAGTTGTTGCATTTCAGCACCACCGCCACGATGTTCTTGCCGATATCGTGCACGTCGCCCTTGACCGTCGCCATCAGGATGCGGGGAAGACGTCGTGCCGCCGCGCCGGTGCGGCGCTTTTCCTCCTCGATGTGCGGTATCAGCACCGCCACCGCCTGCTTCATCACGCGGGCGCTCTTGACGACCTGTGGCAGGAACATGCGGCCGTCTCCGAACAGGTCGCCGACGACGTTCATGGCGTCCATCAACGGCCCCTCGATCACGTCAAGGGCGCGCGCGGAGGCCACGCGGGCCTCCTCCACGTCCTCTTCGATGAACGTGCCGACACCCTTGACCAGGGCGTGCTGCAAACGTTCCTCCACCGTTCCCTCGCGCCAGGAGTCATCGCTGGCGGTGGCAATGCCTCCGCCCTGGTAGGACTGGGCGATCTCGAGCAGGCGCTCACTCGCATCCGGGCGGCGGTTGAGCACGGCGTCTTCGACCGCCTCCCGCAGCGCGGGGTCGATCTCGTCGTAGACTTCGAGTTGGCCGGCGTTGACGATACCCATGTCCATGCCGGCGTGTACGGCGTGATAGAGAAACACGCTGTGGATGGCTTCGCGAACGCGCTGTTGACCGCGGAAGGAGAAGGAAATATTGCTGACGCCGCCGGAAATCAGTACGCCGGGGCAGGCCTGCTTGATCCGCCGCGTAGCCTCGATGTAGTCCAGCCCGTAACCGTTATGCGCTTCGATACCCGTTGCGATCGCGAAGATGTTGGGATCGAAGATGATGTCTTCGCTCGGAAACCCGACTTCCTGCGTCAGCAGCTTCCAGGCCCTGGCGCATACGCTGACCCGCTTGTCCAGCGTATCCGCCTGGCCGTTTTCATCGAAAGCCATGACGACGACGGCCGCCCCGTAACGGAGGATGGTCCTGGCCTGCTGCAGGAAGACTTCTTCGCCGGCCTTGAGGCTGATCGAATTGACCACGCCCTTGCCCTGCAGACACATCAGGCCGGCCTGCAGCACCTCCCAGCGGGACGAATCGAGCATGACCGGGACGCGGGCGATATCCGGCTCGGAAGCGATCAGGTGCAGGAATCGCGTCATCGCGGCGACGCCGTCGAGGAGGCCCTCGTCCATGTTGATATCGATGATCTGCGCGCCGTTTTCGATCTGCTGGCGTGCGACGTCCAGCGCCGCGTCGAAATCTTCGGCCTGGATCAGACGGCGGAATACGGCGGAGCCGGTTACGTTGGTTCGCTCGCCGACGTTGACGAAGTTCAATTCGGGTGTGATCGTCAGTGCTTCGAGACCGGCAAGACGGCAATAGGGCGGGGCAGGGGGCGGGGTCCGTGGCCGCTGGTTTGCAAGGGCGGCGGCGATGGCCCGGATATGGGCCGGCGTGGTGCCGCAGCAACCGCCGGCGACATTGACCAGTCCTTCGGCCGCGAACGCCTCCATGCAGGCGGCCATGTGCTCCGGCGTGTCGTCGTATTCACCCAGCTCATTGGGCAGGCCGGCGTTCGGGTGTACGCTGACGGGGCATTCGGCGACGGCTGCCAGTTCAGCCAGCCACGGCCGCAGTTCGGTGGCGCCCAGGGCGCAGTTCAGGCCGATGGTCAACGGTTTTGCATGCCGTACCGAGTGCCAGAACGCCGCCACGGTCTGGCCGGAAAGCGTACGGCCGCTGGCGTCCGTGATCGTGCCTGAAATCATGACCGGCAGACGGAAACCGAATTCGTCGAAGACGTCATCGATGGCGACCAGTGCGGCCTTGCAGTTGAGCGTGTCGAACACGGTTTCGACCATCAGCAGGTCGGAGCCGCCGTCGATCAGGCCCCTGGCCGCTTCGGCGTAGGCCTGGCGCAGCGGCTCAAAACCGGTGTTGCGGAACTCGGGCCGGTTGACGTCCGGTGACAGCGAGGCCGTGCGGTTGGTCGGTCCGAGCGAACCCACGACAAACCGCGGTTTGTGCGGCGTCAGCCGGGTGAACTCGTCGGCGACTTCGCGCGCCAGCGCGGCGCCGGCGGCGTTCAGTTCCCGCACCAGTGATTGCAGGCCGTAGTCGGCCTGTGAGATGCCGGTGCTGTTGAAGGTATTGGTTTCCAGCAAGTCGGCGCCGGCTTCCGCAAAGGCCCGGTGAATGGCGATCACCCGCTCGGGTTGCGTCAGGTTCAGCAGATCGTTGTTGCCCTGCAGCGGTTCACCGTGAGAGACGAAGCGCTGTCCGCGGAAATCGTCCTCCTTCAGCCCCAGTTGCTGGATCATCGTACCCATCGCGCCGTCCAGGAAGAGGATGCGCTCGGACATCGCCCTTTGCAGCGACGCGACCTGCCGCGGGTTCTTGTACGGTTGCGTGTACATCCCCTAGGGTTTCTCGGCAAACAGTGTCAGAACCTTGAAATTGGGGCTGCGTTTTTCAATCGCCGAGACCTGCACACGAGTGGCCTTCAGGCCGGCCCCGCGGCAGAGCTTGCGCAGTTGCGGCGCGGTGAAGCCGAGGTTGACGTGGTCGTATTGGGCCACCAGGTTCTTATGCGGGTGCTGCTGCAGCGTCACCGCCAGCAGGCGGCCGCCGGGCCGCAACACGCGCGCCGCCTCGGAAAACACGTGCCCGGGGCGATTCGTGTAAGTCAGCGCGTGCAGCATCAGAACCGTGTCGAAGGCGGCGTCGGACATCGAAATTTCGTGCATGTCTCCCAGTTCGAAAGAGACGTTTGGAAAATCCCGTAGACGTTCTCTGCCCGCCTCGACGACACGCCTGCTGTTGTCGAGGCAGCGGATCGTGCGGGCCTGGGGTGCCAGCAATTCCGCCAGCACGCCGTCGCCGGACGCGATATCGAGGACATCACCCAGTTGCAGCAGGTGAACGATCGCGCGCGTGGTCGCCTCCCAGGTGCGCCCGGGCGAGTAATGCCGTTCCATGTCGCCCGCGACGCTGTCGGCCCAGCTCGATTTGCTGTTGCGGGCTTCGATGACCGCGCGGATACGCTCGATGTCGCTCTTGACCAGCGGATCCGAGGTCTTGGCGCGCAAGAACTGCCACAGCGCCTCGAGACTGCTGTCGTCGATCTTGGGCGCCATCCGGTAATACACAAACACGCCCTCGCGACGATCGCACACCAGGCCCGCCTCCTTCAGCTTGGCCAGGTGCGTGGACACGCGGGGCTGTGCCAGCCGCGTGATGGTCGCGAGTTCGGCGACACTCAGTTCTTCGCGGTCGAGCAGCATCAGCAGCCGCAAGCGAGTGCTGTCCGCCAGTATCCGGAAGTTCTGGGATGTCTGCTGTAAGTCCATAAACGGACAATATATCCTTCTATCGAGATTCAAAGATATGTCAGAGGGTAACCAGACTCTCCCGGCGGGTCAACCTGCTTGTGGGAGGGGTGGGGCAGCCGCTGGCAGAAATACGATGTCTTGGGGCGGTAAAGCCATTATAATTTGCCCCCGTGGGAGTTAACCCGCACATTGCACCAGTCGGCCGTGAGCCTGCTGGTATTTCTCTGTCATATTGGAAGAATCAGCACATTTTGCCGTATTTTCCGAAAGCACAGTCAGCACCCGGCTCACGGCCTTTCCCGGTCTGGACTTGCTCAGCCGCACCCGCGCTCGAGCATTCCTCGACCGGTCGCTTCGGCCTCGGCTTTCGCTCCAGCCCGGCGTCCAGGTGCACCTGCTCAGCGACCATATCCGGGATACCGCTGCAATGTGCCGGTCGGCGCTGCGCGGTTCGGCGCTTTGATTGAATCATGAGGAATCGGGGGGCATAAACTCGATGCGAACGGATAACTCAAAAAACAAGCAGACCTTTCTCGAGCAGATGAAGGCGCTGATCGCCAGCCGGATGGCGACACGCCCCGCACAGCTGAACGCTGCTTTCGTGGATGGCTATTTTCGTGGATTTCCACTGCAGGATACGCGGCGCGAAACGGCCGTGACCTTCGCTTCGATGGTTGTCGGCCAGGTCGAGTTCATACGCCGGCGCGAGTCCGGTGAGCTGCTGCTGCGGGTTTACAACCCCAGCGCGGAGGACGATGGCTGGGAGTGCCGGCACACCGTTATCGAACTGGTGAACGAAGACAAGCCGTTCCTGGTGGACAGTGTCAGCCTGGCCTTGCAGGAACTGGACCTGGGCATACACCTGATCGTTCACCCGGTCCTGAATGTCTCACGCGACGCCAAGGGCGTGCTGAAAAAGATCTGCCCCAAGAGCGCGCCCGACACGCTCGCCGAATCGTTCATCCACGTCCAGGTCGACCGTCAGACCGATCCTGGTGTACTGGCCAATATCGCATCGAAACTGAAGTCGAGGATGGCCATCGTCAGCGTCGTCGTGCAGGACTTCCAGCCGATGAAGCGGCGTTTGCTGGATACGATCGCCACCTTTGGAGAGAACACGCCG